>Ga0123342_1005269_pt1 | contig 18934 bp, 7 predicted proteins | sample Turbeawhitnodule_FD_89960 | JGI IMG/M metagenome (GOLD analysis project Ga0123342, IMG submission 89960) | Root nodule microbial communities of legume samples collected from Mexico - Turtle bean Mexico white nodule | ecosystem: Host-associated > Plants > Roots > Nodule | place: Mexico: Nepantla...
CAGTTTTGCTTGCTGTTTTGGCTAACTGAATTGCTGAATCAATTGGTTTCTGAAATAAGTTCATTCTAGCTTTGAAAAGTTTGCGAAAACCCCTTTAAACCATTCACCCCCCTCTAGTTTAAAACCATCTTTTCTAACACCCTCTAATTAATTTATTCTTTGTTGATAAAAAAAAAAGAATAACACAACTGCTAAGAGTATAATTGATTGGATATTTGTGTTGCATAAATGGTTGGATGACTGTAATAAGATTTATGCACTTGATAGAACTGTGTTACATCATTCCTTACTATTCAAGTACACAATTATTGATTGGGGATCCAAACATTTAAGGTTATGGATTTGTGGCAGAAGGAGAGAGGATATATAAAATGTGATTGGTATATAAAGTAGTTTTTATTAGTAATAAAAATTTAAAAATAGTTTCTAAATTGGTATCTAACCGTTAGGTACCAAGGTTTGAACTACTAACTACTTTATATTCTAAAAGTCTCTATTAGTTTTTTAAAGACTAATTTAGAATCTAAAATATTAGTAGTTAAAATCTTGGTAGCTAATTTAAACACTAATTTAGAAACCATTTTATAATTTTTTATTAATATTAGAAATTACTTTAGATACCAATAATATTTTAGTCTCTAAAATAATATTTAATTTAGTCAATATAGTGACCAATTATTTTTTGTTTCTAAATTTGGTTGTTATTTAATGATTTTCTTGTAGTGATATATTATGAAGGAGAAAATGAAATAATTGAAGAAGAACCTTGAAGTGTGAAATAGAGACAAGTTTTGGAACATAATAGAGATACAATAGAGAACAGTTTAAAGAAAAAAAGTTATTTGGATAAGTTTGATGAGGAAGATAATATAGAACAAAATGGGTCGAAGGAAAGAAGGGAGCTAATGGTAGAATGAAGAAAAATTAGTTGTAGGTATGAATGTTGATCAAACAAAAAGCGAGAAAATGAGTTACTAAAATAATTCAAACACAAGGTATTTCCATGAAACTATAAATTAGAGGTGGATTAAAAATGGAATAAGATATATTTAAGGAGAAAATAGAAAAAAAATAAAAAATTATATATTTAAGGAGAAAAAAGATATAAAAATAAGGCTACAAGGTGAATAAAGTACATTAAAATAGTAAATTAAGTCTTGTTGTCGAAATGGAAATGGAGGCAGATGACTAAAAACCTGGATGTGGAGGGAGATTTTGAAATCCAAATGTGGGAATTGGAGGAACATAAAGAAGGACAATAACAGTAAATATGATTCATTGTGGAGGAAGGATTTGGGAAAGGTATGCAAAACTGAGGAACAACAAAATTTGTTTGATGCAAATGTTATTTGGAAAGTGAATTTAGGAAGCACAATCAACTTTTGGAGAAATAGATGGTTAGGGAAACTCCGTTCTACATGAAATATTCTAATTGTTTTACAATGTAACTCTCAAAGATGTTGCAAATATAAATTTAGGTAGCTGGGTGAAGGAGAGTTGAACATGGGGTTTTCAGTGGAGAAGAAGATGGTACCAATGGAAATTAACTTAGGTCAATTAGTTGATGTAGGAAATAGAAAGTACTAAACTAGTAGTAGCAGGAGATGATGGTTTCATATGGATGGGTGATGAATATATTGTCAAATTTGCATATGAAGTGAAGCAAGACATATATATGGTCAAATAAGCTAATATGTATATAACATTGTGGAAAAGTAAAGTTATACCTTCAAGAATATGCTTTGCATGGAGACAGTTTCAAGTTAGGTTATCGACTAAGATAATTTAGAACATATGGGGATTACATGTGAAAACTAATATGTCTGTTATGTGCGGTGTTGAAGAAGAGACAACAGATAGGATATGGATCCGGTGCTGGAATTGGTTGCGAACAGTTATGGTTTCCAAAAAAATGTCTAGGGATCACTTCCTTATGTTTACGATATCAGGGTAAGTAAGAAAGGAAACAACATTTGGAGAAAAATGTGTCTAGTTGTGACATAATGTATTTGGAAACAAATAAACATAATGAATTTTATAAACCATTAAATAGCATTACAAGAAAACTATTAAATAGAAACCAGTTGTAGAATCTAAATAATTTGTAGCTAATTAGGTACTAATTTAGAAACTATTTATGAAAATTAATTTAGATATCAATAACTTTTTTTAGTTTCTAAAGTAGTATCTAAGTTAGTCAATATAATAACTAATTATTTTTTTTTTCTAAAGTTGATTTGTATTTAATGATTTTCTAGTAGTGTATGGATTGAAACATCGGAAGTATTTTATTTATATAATTTTCTTTTAATGATAAAAAAGTGATATAATTATAAAATAATTACATGTGAATTGTGTTTGGAAAGATGTAGGCTATTGTATTTACTAAGTTTGAATTCATCAAGTAGAACAACGAATTGAACACAATTAGTTTCTTTTTTCAAGCAATATTAATTGATTATGTACAAAATATAAGATTAAAACATCAAAAGTACATGAATTAAACTTTTGGAAGATAGTTAAAAGTAGAACATACAGATATAATTTAATTATTTAACAATTTAAACAAGGTTATGATAATTTTCATGTAGACTATTAACTTTATAAATATATTATAATTACCTTTCAAGGATCGATTATGAAGATATATATTTGTGCGAACAACTCCTGGATGAAGAGAATTGGCAGTAATATCTATTCCATCTTCCTGGACAGTTGCAATATTGAACAAGTGTTAATACATCATTTACTTCTTAATTTAAAAAATTATATAAGAAACAGGAAGAACAATCATTTATTGTTATATGTTTTCATTTATTGTCCTAACAATACATTTTTTCAAAAATAGAAAATAAAGTTTTATTAGGTTATACTTTTATTGCGAAAAATTAAAATAAATATTTCTTTGTCAAATAAAATGGCCTTTCCCTCTAAAAGACCAAAATACTAATATTAACCATATATGATTTTGCCAAATACTTGTTAATAATTACCTAAAAGGATATGCAATTTCAACATAAGCAACATCAAATTTAATTTAGTTTTTCAACATGAGATTTCACTTATCCAATCCTCTAGTAGTGAACTTGTACTATAATTATACAAAGGCTGTTTACGAATAGAAATGACACCCAATTTTAAAACACTAATAAATACACTTTTATGTAAATCACTAGCTACTTTACTTGGTAGCGAGATCCTTCACTTTATATAAACCTAAAAGAAATGTTAGGACTAGAATTGACATAATACTAATTACTAGAGAATGGTTAGATGCATCGCAAGTGCACCCTCTTTCCGAGACAGAAATATTTCAATCTTCACTATACTACAACTAAAAAGAAAATTATTCTTTTTCTTAAATATGGACCCCTCATGAAGAGATTGATTTTTTTTAAATTACATTATGTCACGTCACAATTGTAAATTGATATCTTTAACTATGCAGTTGTCAAAGTAATATTTTTCTATTTCAGATTATTTTTTTAATGTTTTGGTGGATAAAAAACAAGGTTATAGACCTAAGTCTTTTAGGATATTAGATGGTTGGTTAAAAGTAAACAATTCTAAAATGGGAAACTCTCTACCAACAAGGTTCTCTAGGTTTTGTCTTAAAAGTGAAACTAAAGGCTTTGAAGGTAAACTAAATAGTGGATTCAATAGCCGTTTGGAAGCATTAATTTGTTTATGATCGACAAAGAATAAAATAAATTAATGTGACATACTTAAGTGGTGTTCCAACCCTTATACAAAAAGGACACGTTATTAGGCTACAACCAATCCTGTAGTCCAACAAATAACAAAACAATAGCCCAATAATAACAAAACAGTTGTGTTTCAACCTTTAAAATTGGTCCAAAAGGGAAACCAATTACACATTCCTACTATATGTTTTCACAATATGAAGATACCTATAGGTTCTCCTTCTGAAGACAAAGATACACGAAACAATGTATCATATTGGAAGCATTAATGAACGATACACAAATGTTACAAGATAAATTAATGAGATAGATAAAAATGGAGGAAATACAAAGGCTTAGAGTTGAGGAATATGAAATAAAAGGAACTAGTAGGAAAAACTCTAGCAAGTGAATACATATTGTGATCATACAAAGCAAATGATGAAGAATATAATGATGGTCGAAGAAGAAATTTGTTGTGTAATGATAGTGCTTGGTGCAACGGTGCAATTATTCTTAGGACCTACTATGGTGCGGTATGTAGAATTATATGTTTTATAATGGAAGACTAACTGGTTCAATAGTTGTTTCCAAATAGCGAGGAAGAAATATGGTCATAAAGGTTGTCTTAGTTGCAACGTACCACCCTATCACACAATAAAAATGAACTTGGTTTTTTCTTTGTTTGTTGGCTTGGTTCACGATCCCTATATCAACATAGTGGTAGAAATAACAATGTTGGATACTGATAAAGAAGGAGTAAAGTGTTAGACTTTAGCCAGAGAAAGCATATCTCGTAGATGCTTATGTTTGTAATATTTTTCTAATTGATCAGTTCAATGGTTGCTTACAGTCTACAAGGTTGGATGGGAATATTCGCCTGGGTTTAATTATTTTTGCTAATTGTGTTTAGTATTAATGATGGAAGGTCCTTGTTGTTTTTTCTCCTACAATTTTTCTTTTTGCTACTGCAAGAGCTCTTATTAGGATTCTCTAATAGACTTTTGTGCAGTAGTTTTGAGAAAGTTGTACTGCTTTTAAGATTCACTTTGAGAAATAATGACTTAGTGGAGTGGAATCTTCTTATGTAAATGTTGAGAATATTGAATTTTTATAAGAAATGGATTTTGTGGGTTATTAGGTTCCTAAAATCAAACTTAGTACCACAATGAGATGTGAGGATTTTCTTGTTCCTAGTGAATTGATATGAATTTATACTAAAGTTTGTTAATATTATAGTTGAAACCACTTTAATTTATTGTATGTTTTTATTTTCTTTTTCTTATTTTTTATTACCATTCTTCAATTCATTGTGGTATTGGTTGGTTGTGATGTTCCTGTTTGGTGAATTTAGTGAAAATCCACAACACCTATCATTTATAAATTTGATACCAAGTTAATAGGTTTCCTTTGGTGGAATTATGTGTTTGCATAGTTTTGTCCTATATCTTTCTTGCGTCTTCTTTTAAATTCCAAAACAATAGTTTGGAAAAACTTCAAATAATTCAAAGAAGATTTTTGTGGGAAAAAAAAAGAAAGATTCATTGAGTAGTTGGGAGAAAGTCTATTGTACAAAAGGAGTGGTGGTATCAGGTGCAGGATCTAAGAACTTTTAACGAAGTGTTTCTAAGAAATTAATGCAAATGGTTACTACAATTTAGAGGAAAAACCCTACGGTCCAGAATCTCAGATTCTAAGTATAGAGGGTAGAAAAACATGTTAGTTGGTATTTATTTACTTTTAAAAGTAAATAAAACATAACCACTCTTTCTTAGAGATTTTTAGTATGTACAGATAGAAATTAAGTTTTTTCTCTTCTGATTTTTATAAAATGGTTTGGTATTAATTACGATGTCTATTGTTGATAAAAAAAAAATAAACAACAACATTGTTTCATCATAGTTAAAAAAATATATTAATTAATCAATTGAAATAATGAAATTTTACTATGGTAAAACCTTGAAACGTCTTGCAAGTTCTTTGGCATGTAAAATGTTAGCAAGCTTCGATTGTCCATATGCACGCCAATTGTTGTAACTGCACATAAGAAAGTAAATGAATTATGAAAAACACAAATATTTTTCCATTTTAATTATTGTATTTTTGCATGATGACATGTAAGAATCATTACTTATTTATTCATTTTTTTCTCATAAAAGAATGTTTACAAGTTGAAATCTTTTTATCTTAAAAATTATAGAAATATATTATAAATGATAAGGAAATGAGTTTTGTGTAAGTAAGTCATCAATAAGTATTAAGTTAATTTTAAGCCCAACTTAACCTCATAAAATCGACTTTTTCCAACTCATGCGTGGGACTATATATTTATGGGTGGTCCGATAGTGACCCGATAGCGGGTGGCCTGATTAGTCCAACAAACTCTTGCTAGGATAGACTCTAAATGACTCTGATACCATATTAAGAAGTGAATTTTAAGTCTAACTCAACTTATAAGGTGAAGTTTGCACCCACTTATATATTATTAAATGTCTTTATCTCTAATCGATGTTGAATCTCCATCAATAAGAAATATATTCAACAATTAGTAAGAAAATTACCACCAATAAGGAAAATTAATACTAATGGTTATTTTAGTTGTGGACGTTAGATCAAACTGAATAAAATCAATTTAGTTCATCAACCAAAAAACATCACTATATTGATGTTTGTTATGTGACACTTTTGTTGAACAAAGGCTTTGATGACTCCAAATCTTGAAGAATTATGTGAAGTTCTGCTGCTGCTTGTTTTGTTGGGTATTGTGTAGTGTTTGAATTTGTAATCCACTTCAAAGAATAGATCCAAGGGCATTTGATCTTGAAACCTTTTAAAAAAGATAAGTTTTCAAAGTTAAGTGGAAAATCAACCAGTTGATTTATCGTTTCAATCAAGTGTTTTTACACTTAGAAGTTTTTTAAAGAGTTTGAAACAATTTGACTTTGGTTGACTTTGCTGTCAAACCAATTCAATCGCTTTTTCGATAAATCAACCGATTGATTTTTGAAATTTCTTAATAGAGTTTTGTTAAGTCTGTTAAATTTGTTTTGGCTGGTTTTCAAACTACTTTGGCTTCTGTTTTTAACGATTTTAACGACTATTTGGAGGTTATAAAAAGGGTTTTATACTCCTAGCTGAATATACTTTTTCAATAGACTTAGATTGCCTTTTTGAAATCAGGTTTTTCAAGATTGACTAAGGCTTTGTACTTTTCTTCAAGAGGAATAGGACTGTTGTGTGTAAAGTCAATTTTTCAATTTTGTGAATTGATTCAGGTGTACTCTTTCCTCTTCTTTTAATCTTTGTACTTCTATAAGGTAGTGTGATACAGATCAATAGGGTTTTCTGATATGTGTCGTGTTTGCAAAGAGAAGGTTATGTTCTTGAAGGGTTCAAGAACATCTCTGTTGTCTGTGTTGTAAATCAAAAGAATTTGATTTGTTAGTGAAATTTCCAGGTGTTTCTGGGGACTGGATGTAACTCTTTGATAAGAGTGAACCAGTATAAACCTGTTGTGTTAATTTGCCTTCCCCTTATCTCATTTAAATCTGTTTAATCTTTGTTTTTATACATTGCTGATAAAAACAATTAGTTGAATCGAAGAAACAACCGATTGATTTTATGGAATCAAGTTAAAAACAAATTTGATTTTGGTTGAACTTGCTCTGTATCTTTGATTTTGCTAGTGACTTTCATAAAACCTTCAAAGTTTGCGAAAATCTTACATAAACAATTCACCCCCCCTCCCCCCCTCTCTTGTTTTAGCCCTAACAATATGCATAAAGAGCTAAGATCTTGAAATTTACTCAAGTTTTTCGATCCTAAAATCTGTTTTCATGGCTGAAAACTACCCTTTGGGGAGGGTGCATATATTAATAAACCACCTTTGTTTTGTGGTTTGAATTATTTATTTTGGAAGGTTAAAATGAAAATCTTTGTGGAGTCTTTAGATAAAGGGATTTGGGATGCTATTGAAAATGGTGCTTTCATTCTAACTATTGAAAAAGATAATGTTTCTGTTGAAAAACCTTGGTCCTAATGGACCGAGTCTGAAAGTAAAAAGGCTAAATTTGATTGGATTGCCAAGAACATTATAACATTATAGCAAGAAATTTAATGATTTTAACATTAACAAGTATACTTGCTTTGGGTGTGGTGAACAGGGGCATATAAAGGCTAATTTCCCAACAAAGACAACAAAAATAGGGAATCAAGCAGGAGGTTTGAAAAGAAAGGAAAATCAAAGAAAGCCTACATTGCTTGGGATGATAATGATGCTTCTCCTTCAAGGTCTTCATCAAGTGAAGATGAAAAGGCAAATCTATGTCTTATGGCTAAAGGAAAATTCGTTTCTAGTAGTGTAAGTTCGAGCACTTCCATCAATTTTGAAAATTATAGCTAACTTCTTGAGGCTTTTAAAGAAACTCATGAAGAAGTTAACAAATTGGCTCTCTTAAACAACCGTTTGAAAGACTTAAATAATTGGTTAGAAAACAGGGTCAACACATTAGAAGAAGAGCTTGTTAATTCTAAAAAGGATTTTAAAATCTGGAACTGATCTACAAGAACTCTTTTTGTGAATGTGAGTCAAGGTTTTGTGAAAATTGTGAATCTCTTGAAAAGAAGGTTCACTATCTTGTTAAAAATGTGGATAAGCTTTCCAAAGGAAAATCTAACTTTGAAATTGTTCTTTTATGTCAAACGTGTGTCTTTGGTAAAGCTGGATTGGGATTTAATCCTCACAACAAGCAAAAAACAGTTTCAAAACCTTTTTCTACATTTTTTGAAAAACAACCGATTGAAAAGTCGAAACAACCGGTTGTTACATGCTTTTACTGTATGAAAAGAGGCCACTCTGTTAGGTACTGCAAAATTTGAAATTTTTCAGTTCCTAAAGGTATTTTAAGAGGGGTTCCTAAGGTTTCTAAGGATTCTAAAGTTCCAGTTAATCCAGTTGCTACTCATGAACCCAAATTCAAAAAGGGACCAAATCTTTCCTACTAAGATTTGTATCTTGCAGGGATTCATGAATGTTTAGGTTCTTTAACGAAAAGGATGATGCCTCAATTGAAAAGAAATCTAGTGTTTATGCTTTGATGGCTAATCCTATGAACAAATATATTTTGTGTTGTATAATACTACTGTCATAAGTGTTAAAATACTCAAAATATTAAAACTCTTATCTCTCACTATGTGTACATGATTCACTGTAATTTGATTAATTGAAGTTTTTTTTTTCTTGTGGACATCTATTGTGAAAATATATCTACATAATGGTTTATGAAATCATTAAAATGTTTGTTCAACACTGCCAAAGTCTTTTTTTATTTTATTTGTAAAGTTTTTTTCTGATGCAGAAAACAACCGATTATTTTCACGAAACAACTGATTATTTTCTCTCTATCAGTTTGGTTTGAAAGATGTTTTGAAACTTTGTCCTTTGGTACAATTGTTTCTCTTAAATCCAAACTGTAATGGTCAAAATTGCATTTATCATGGCTTTGATTTTGCTCTGAAAGGAAGTTATGTTGGTCATAAATGGAATATATTCCATATCTTCTTGGAAATTTAAGAGTTTTTATGATTAGTCAATTCTCTAAGTGTTGGTCATGTGAATTCTGGTCAAAGGCTGACGTGGGACAATTATTTCTTTGAACAAATTATTTTTCTTGAAGAAATCAACCTACTAAAAGCCAAACTTTGTAACTGCTTTTACTGCTATATAACCACATTTGTTCAGTTGTTTTTCTCACAGAATCAACCTATGGATTATTCCTCTGCCTTCATATCAAATCTTTTGTCTCCCTCCTTTTGCTTATGATATTTCCTCCCTTCTCCATGGAATCAACACCTCTTCCCTCTAAAAGGATGAAATCCAAAGGAGTAAAAAGGAGCGGTCGTTTAGAAAGTTGGTTTGTTGGTGAAAATCAAAAAATCAAAAAATATCTTCATGAAACCAACAGAAAAGCAATCAATAATCCAAAGCTTATCACCTTCAACTAGTTAAAAGAGCAGAAACTTACTGAAGTAAGGAGCATGCTAAAGGAACAACAGCTGAAGAGGTTTCTTGAAATGTCTGGAAACATTTATCCAGACTTGGTAAGAGTTTTCTATACCAATCTACAAATTGTTAGTGATACTATCAGCTCACATGTAAAAGGAGTTGATATGGAAATAACCCTTGAAGTCTAGACTGCGATTGCTGGACTGAAGTTTGATGGATTAAGAATAAACAAAGGGAACACTGGAGTTGTTGAAGACTTCAACAAAATGCAGTTTTATAGAAGTTGCTTGAAGAATCCTCAAACCAAAGTGGGGAACTTTTCGGTGGGTGGCTTAAGACTTAATGAAAGGCTTATTGCCTTTATTGTCTCATGGATGCTAACACTAAGGGGGAGCAACCACTCCATGTTGACTTAGGAAGATCTTGTCCTCATCTACTGCCTAATGAACAAGGTCAAGATCAACTGGATTCACATCATCAAAGAACATATGCAAAAGTCTATGAGGTTAAGTGTTATCACTACCCCTATGCTATCCTTATTTCTAAATTTTTGAATTTCTTTGAAGTTAATCTTCAAGAAGAGCTAACTAAGGTGGTCAAGGGATCACATGAAATTAACAATGGCTCTCTAAGCAAAATGGGTTTCACAAAAATTGGGGGAAAATGGGTCAACAAGGATGGAGATCAAGTTGGATCCTCTAGTGGAGCTCATGCAGAAGATGGTGATGAAGAGCAAACTGATGTTGTTGTCGATGGTGGTGGTGCTGGATTCCAGGCCAGAGAAGAGGATGTTGGTCCAAGTGTTGGAATCATGGGAGATCGCATCACCTCTATAACACCATTTGAAAGATTGGTGTTAAGAAGAATGAATGACCTTGCTGATGAACAAAGGAGCCACCATGAGTTTTGTGTGGCACGTTTTTAGAGAATTGATGAAAAGATTTAAGCTGTTCAAAATCAACTTGTTGAGCTTCAATATGGAAGAGATGATTGAAGTCTTCAATGCTTTATTTCCAAATTATGTTTAATATGCTGAACAATATTTTAATTTTTTTTTGTCTTACTCTATTTGTGAAGACAAAATAGGAGGAGATATATATGGTTTTATGTGTTGGTTTTATGTTGAAACAATTTGACTTTGGTTGACTTTGTTGTCAAACCAATCCAATCAGTTTTGTTTCTTAACAGAGTTTCTCAATGGATTAACGGCTTTTTGGAGGCTATAAAAAGGATTTTATACTCCTAGCTTAATATACTTTTTTAAGAGATTTAGATTGCATTTTTTAAATCATGTTTTCCAAGATTGCCTAGGCTTTGGACTTTTCTTCAAGAGGAATAAGACTGTTGTGTGTAAAGTTAATTTTTGAATTATGTGAATTGATCCATGTTTACTCTTTCCTCTTATTTTAATTTTTGTACTTCTATAAGGTTGTGTGATACAGATCAAGAAGGTTTTTTGATATGTGTTGTGTTTTCAAAGAGAAGGTTGTGTTCTTGAAGGGTTCAAGAACATCTTTTTGTTGTGTGTGTTGTAAATCAAAAGAGTTTAATTTGTTAGTGAAATTCCCAGGTGTTTCTGGGGACTAGATGTAACTCTTTGTTAAGAGTGAACAAGTATAAACCTACTGTGTTGATTTCTCTTCCCTTTATCTCATTTAAATTTGTTTACTCTTTGTTTTTATACACTGCTGACAAAAACAATCGGTTGAATCGAAGAAACAACCGATTGATTTTCTGGAATCAAGTTAAAAATAGATTTGATTTTTCCTGAACTTGCTCTGTATCTTTGATTCTGATTATGACTTTTATTAAACCTTTAAAGTTTGCAAAAATCTTGCATAAACAATTCAACCCCCCACTTGTTTTAGCCCTGAAATTCTAACAACTTTAGTTGTCATTAAGAATAGTTTGATGTTATTTCTTTTTTGGCCGTTATAGCGGAAAAGTCATGAACCTATTTTATAAAATTTTGTATAAGAATTTTTATAAGAGAAAAGTAAGAATAACATATTGAAAATGTCTTCTTCATAAATTTAAATTCATTTATACATAAGTTAATTTATAGAAATTTTTCATATAAATTTTCCAAATTTTACTTTTAATTTATGCATAAAATAATTTTATCTTATAGAAAAATCAATTTATTTTGTACTTTATATATTTGTTTTATTATTGTTTACTAAGATACTCCTATAAAAAAAAGTCTCAGTAATTAATATGTTATTGATATTGATATTCAACTCAATTTTTTAACAATGTTTTTATTCAAGTTTTGCTGAAGAAAAAACAATATTTAGGATAATGGACATGTTAAAAGTGATTAATCAACTCTTTTTAGAGTAGATAGAGGTTCAAGACTAGACTAGTGGCGAAATGGTTTAAATGAGTTAAAGGGGTAGTTTATAATAAGATATTCTCACCTTTGGTAAAACTTTGTTCAATAAGGATTTTGATGTCTATTATTAACCTATATAATCTGGTGTTGGGACAGTTAGATCTGAAGACAACTTTTTTTGCATGGAATCTTGGAGGAGACCGTCTACATACAGTAATCTGGAGGGGTTTGTTGAAGAAGAAAAGGAATGTATGTCTCTTGAAGAAATCATTTTATGGCTTGAAACAGAGTCCAAGGTAGTGGTACAAGAGATTTGCGGACTTCCTAAGGCAAACGATGTTCTAGAGGAGCATTTATGATAGATGCGTCTACATCCTTAAGAAGAAAAGTCTATATTTATTTTTGGTCTTATATTTAGGCGATAGTATTATAGCCAACTAATATGAAAATGAATTGAAGGAGTTCAAATAAAAATTAAGCTTAGAGTTTGAAATAAAGGATCTTGGTCACACAAGGCGAATACTAAGAATGGACATACAAAGGGATCAAACGGTTGGAATATAGCATCTATCTCAGTAAGGAAACTTGCAGAAGGTGGTTGAGAGGTTTAGGATGCATGAATTTCAACTTATGTGAACACCTTTGGGACATCACACAAGGTTCTCAATTACCTAAGTTTCTATTATTATGATAGAAATGAGAGAGATGAAGACTACTACATTGTATGAGATGATCTATGGCAGACCATTTTGGAACATGCTATTAATGTTGTTATAACGTTCATGGTAGGTCCTGAACTTCTCATTGGGAGGCTTTAAAGTGGGAATTGAGATATTTGAATAATGGAACAATATCATCTATTCTAGACGATTTATGCATAACAAACATGCTATATAGCAATTTGTAAACGTTGATTATACAGGGAATGTTGATAACAGAAAGTCACTTATGGGTATCCTTTTCCATTGTTTGGTACTGCAATTTGTTGAAAATACAGTTTGCAATCAGTGGTGGTTTTATCTACTACCCAAACAGAGTATATCGTGCTCATAGAAGAGGTGGACAAGCCACAATGGTTGAAGGGGATGATTGGAAAGTTGGGTATTGTGCAAGTCTGTGTGACTATTTATTATGATAGTTAAAGTATCATACATCTAGTTGATCATTGAATCTACCATGAGAGGATGAAAAAAATAGACGTTAGACTGTACTTCGTGAGTGACATTGTTGAGTCTATGGAGGTTAGAATAGAAAAGACGGACTTGGAGGAAAATCCTACATATGTTTTACAAAGTCCTTCCCAAGATCGAGGTTCAGACAATGTTTGGAGTTGATTAAGAAAAAGGAACTTGATATTGGAAGCCCTTCCATAATTTGGAGTCAAGGTGGAGAATTGTGATGATGTGCAACAAACAATCTTCTGTAGAGATCATTCAGACGATTAGACCATCTGATGGAAGAGAGCAGAAGACCATCTACTAGAGACCGTCTAGGAATGGTTGTAACAGACCGTCTAGTATAAGTATTTATTAGGCTTAATATTGTCTTAATAATTTTTTATTATTCCTTTATTTTAGGTTCTATATATAAATATCGTTATGAGTATGGACTGTACACTCTAAACTTATTAGACTATGTGTATAAAACCTTTTTGTGTTAATAAAAGTGTTTTATTTGTTCTTCTTATTTGTTATTGTTGATAACCTAACAATTTCAACTTTAAAGATCTCTCTTAAAATATCATTTTTTTTGTTTGAGAAAAGAAGGAAAGTTTGGGAGAATTTTAACTAGGGAGTGTTAGATTTCAATTTTAGCACCCTTTCTCATAAAAGCATTAACCTAATTGATACTTAATAAAAAAATATCTTTTACACAACTAGCATATGGTGATGATTGAACTACCTAGATTAAATCTACTTCATAGATTTGAACTACCTTTTACCTTAATGGATCATTAATTTTTTCAAAATGGATTCCTCCATGATACGTAAATCGATGACCTGTTGAAGAGACGTTAACAATTCTCCCTTTTACCTTACTTTCTCCTTTTGTTTTCTTCATATTATCCAACAACAGATTTGTTAGATGAAAATGACCTGTAAAATTATGTTGAACAAAATTAATAGATTGATACTATTTGGAAAATTTCTCAACTTTATAGAAATAACAAAGTTATTAGACATTTTATGACAAAGTGTAAAATGAATATGCATATATTTCATATGATAATTACTTATAACCCCAAACACACCCCAATATCATAAAAATTAATGTAATGAAACTTATATAAATTCAAACATACCTAAATAATTTATAGCAAATTGAAGTTCAACGTTATCCGTGGATAGCATGAAAGGGACTGCACAAATCCCTGCATTGTTTCTTAGAATTACAAAAAACAAATAAATTATTATAATTATTACTAAATTATTTCAATGAGTGATCACGATTAAGTATTTTGAAGGATATATGAAATAGTATATGAAAGAAAAAGTTTAATAATGGTGCTTACATCAAAATATTCAATGGAAGACGAGTTGAATTAAACTCAGTTGCAAAATTTTGAACAGACACCATTGAGCTTAAATCTAACTTCATCACATCAACTTTAGCTGTTGGAATTTCCTTAAGTATTGATTTCTTCAAATTATTTGCATCAATCATATCAATCACTCCCATAATCACATGCACACCACGCAATGCAAGAACACGAGCAGTTTCAGCACCAATACCACTTGATGCACCTATTGTGCTTTCAAACAACAACAACTACAATTAAAAAGTGTGTGTATGCAACAAACAAACAAAAAAGAATAGTTTTTTTTTAATTTTATTTAATATATATACATTATCAAAATTTAAATTCAAGAAAATATGACATTTTCTTAAAAGATAGTCTTGTACCTAAGTTGCATAGTGCTGAACTCAGTTAACATCTAAGCAATTTTGGCTAACCCTCAATTGTAAGGTTGAGGTAGTTTGTTTGGAAAATTATGTCTTAGACCCAATTTGAAACAGTTACTCCCTACCTTGTTCAATGATTTCCACTTGCATTGGATGCATATTGTTTTTCTAATTAAGTGTTTTTCTGTCTAAAAGCTTTTATAATTTAAGGGTTTAATTTAAGTTTTAAGTCATTTAAGTATTTTTTTATTAAGTTTTTATTAAAAAAATTGTTTTAATGAGTACTGAGAAGTGGCTAATTTCAGTAATATTTTATATTAAAATATAGGCACTTATGAGTATTAATTGTTAATTTATATATAAAATAATTCCTAATTTATGAATAAGAGCATTTTATTCCCAAATTTGGTGTTAATTTCAGTTTTCTAGGGTAGAATGGAGATTTGTTCTAAAGAGGAATGATATAAGCTAAAAAGAGAAAGTTGGAAGGTCTCAGGATGTATAAAAGTGCCAAAAAAGCCAACTTTGCAACAGGAGATCTCGCTTGAGCAGGAATGCTCCAAGGGCGTTTTCGAAAATCGACGCCTTTCTCGCTCAAGCGAGAATGTGTCAGATTAATTGGGCTAATTTTATGTTTTATGAACCAACCCATCAGCGTGACGTAGGAAGTCACCTAACTCTAGTAAATTAGATTAAATAGGGGGCTAGAGGCTCAACCCTAGTGTGCCAGATCGAGAAGAAAACATCATTGAGTGATTTGTAACCAATTGGGAGAATGGAAGGTGCTAGAAATATGCGTAGCTAGTTCTACCATTTGGGATTGTGAGTAATCTGTTCGAACTCTTATGTATTGAGATGATATTTAAATATGATACAATATTCTATTCTTGATTGATTATTGGTATTGTTGTTTTGCTTCTAAATAGTTGTGACATGTTTGAGAATCTTAAATTTGACTGGAAAGTATTTTTAGGGTTCTCACCTAAACAACAATAATTAACATATTTGAGTGTTAGGAATAGACTTGAAATGTTAATTGTTATTAACGTCTAAACGTGATTATAAGTTGTTTTTGTAAATATGCGAGAAATCGATATTTAGGAAACATTCTTAATAATTTTATATGCGGGGAATCAGTGTAAATGACTTTTCTACGGGCATCAATTTCAACCAAAGAACATAATGTTAACATGCTAATCAAAATACATTAGAGTGAGAAAAGATGAAACATAATCCCTATTTTTCCAAATTGAAGCAACCAATTTTTTTCTATTTTCTTATTGATCATCGCCAACATAACCACTTTCAACACACTTTTTATTGTTTTGTTTTATATTTAGCGAATATTCTACTTGATAATTCAACTGTTCCTCATGGGATCGATATTCGTCCTTAGGGACAAATTATTACTTCTGACAATGTGGTGCACTTGCCATAAAAGTCATCAAGTACTTAAAAAATTTATATTTTTCATTTGAATTTGTGTCATTTAATTTTTCTATTCGTTAGGTAACACAAGTATTATCTTACTCTGTCATCTTGCTTACTTGTATTCATGTGTTAATAAATGTGAGGTTTTGCAGTTAATATAAAATGATATTATTATTAATGTAAAACAAAAAAGTGACTTGTATTGATTTCATTGAAAATGTGTTGATAAGAATGTTGTCATACTCCCTTATGGCTTCCACATCATCATGACCAAAGAACCGTCGTCATCACCTATAGGTTACGATATTGGCCTTTTGGTCATTGTAGGTGACAACAATGATCTTTTGGTCTCTATAGATGATGATGTGAACGTCATCGGGGAGCATAACGATCTCAATATCTAACACATTTTCAATGCAGTAATAGTCACTTGTCATTTTACATTAACCGTGATATCATTTTATATTAATCACAAAATATCACATCACATTTCTTAACACGTGAAGACCAGTAAACAATATGATGGAGTAAAATAACAGTCATGTCACTTAATTAAAGGAAAAATTAAATAGCAAGGATTAAATTAGAAAATATAGAAATTGTGACTACTCAGTAAAAAAAAAACAAAAATAATAGAAACTCAATTAAAAATACTCAAAATTATAAGGGAATTGAAACTTAACTAAGCCTATGGGGGAGTTTATTGGGGGTTTCTCTGCATTTCTTAATATTTAGACTACTTTGATTGTTGAGTTTTATGGAATTATATATGCTCTGAAGGAAGTTCAAAAGATTGCTTTACTAATGTATGGCTTGAATGTGATTTGTCTTGTTTTGTGTTACGTTTACTGCTAGGACTACTGTTTTTTGGATGCTTCATAATCGATTGAATACTTGTCTTAATTATTATGGGAAAATCAGGTATAGGGTTACTCATATTTTTCGTGAAGGGAATGCGTTGGGTAACTTAGGATTTATTCATAGAGAATAATATCATTGGTATAATAGGCTTTCATCTAGTTTGTTCATGGAATTCTTTATGAATAGGTATAATTTACCTATGTATCATTTTTATTAACATATGGGTTTTGGTCTAGTCCCCCATAGTTTTATTATATTTTTTTTTTCTTTTTCCTTTTTGTAATAATATTTTTTCGTGTGATATCAGATGATTGTTGTTACTTGAGGTGCCATCATAACTGAGATGTCAAGTTGCATAGTGATACCTATTTATAAAAAAAATAAGCCTAATTTAATTAGATAAAAAAATTCTCCCATTTTTACGAAATTAAAATAAAATCAATTTTAGTTATTTTTTGTTTTAAATAATTTTATTTTTAAAATTTTGTATTTGAATAAAGACATTTAAATTTATTAAATTTATGGTATCAAATATAAAAATTTATTTTCCTATTAAATATTTTAATAAATTAAAATATTAGTTAGAGAGTTATTTAATCAAGGTCTACAAGCTTTTTTAAGTTGACTTAGAAAAAAACCTAAATTAATATAGATTAGGTTTTTTTACAATATTAGTTAAAGTTGTTCTAAATTATTTCAATTACTAATTAAAGTTATTTTTTTACAATGTGTCCCCAAACTAACATTCACTAACACAATCTTAAACAAAATAATGAAAAATATTTTTAAATTAACATCTAATTTTAGCTAATAAAATTTTAATTATAAATCATTTTAAAATTTAAATTAGTTACTAATTTAATTAAAGATGGATTTAAAATGTATAGTTAGTAAATAAAATATTAATTAATGTAAACTTTTAATTTAAAAATTTGCTTATAAATTTTATTAATAACAAAAATTACTTTAAATATTAATAATTTTTAGTTTATAAAATAATATTAAATTTAATCAATATAATTATTAATTATTTTTATTTTAAAATTAATTATTTGATAAAAAAATTAGTTAACACATCTAATTAACAACTTGATGTGGATAATCAATATTTTAATTTAAAAAGAAAATATATCATTAAAATATTAAAATAATAAGTTGTGAAGGTATTAATGCTCTATTTTTAAATATTTGAAATTTATTTTTTATATGCATTATTATTTTTTCATTATCTTAATACGTTTACTCGTGAAATGGTAGCATGTCTCCCCTTTCGCGTAAAAATCAAGGGCGATGGTTTGAGAATACCATGACAGAAGCTTACTATCGACTTTCATTGAAAAAAAAGACATAATTAAATTTAGTCTCTGAGGTAAAAAGATCAATGCATTAACTCTTTACTCAAGGAAAAATGATTCAGTGAAATTCTAACAGAAATTTAATTTTCAATGACTAAATTGGAGAGACAATCTGATAAAAAAGTATTTCAAATATTTGTTTATTAAAATCTAATTTTATTTTTTTATATTTCATAAGATAATAATTGTTTCTTTACCTTTTTCTTTAATTAACATGTAATGATATGAAAAATATGATGAGTGTTGAATAGAAAATGAAAAAGCAGTGAGAAAGAGAAAAAGAGCGACCTGTGACAATTGCAGTGAGAGCGGTAGCATGGATCCCTTGAGTAACTTGGAGTGCAGTGGAAGATGATGAAAA
>Ga0123342_1005270_pt1 | contig 18928 bp, 9 predicted proteins | sample Turbeawhitnodule_FD_89960 | JGI IMG/M metagenome (GOLD analysis project Ga0123342, IMG submission 89960) | Root nodule microbial communities of legume samples collected from Mexico - Turtle bean Mexico white nodule | ecosystem: Host-associated > Plants > Roots > Nodule | place: Mexico: Nepantla...
GGTGAGCTGCGTCCCCATGGTGAACTCACTCATTTCTAAACATATGTATTTTGAAAAACAATTATTATAGGACCAAACTGTGGTAGCTCTTATGGATTCATTAGTGAAGAAAATCTGCTTGTGTTTTATGTTCTAATGTATTACATATCCTTTACCTTTTACCTACTTTACCTTTATATTATTATAACATCACAGTTTTCCTTCATTTATTTAGTCTTTGATGAGATTGGCCTCTGCTTGCTCTGAATTTTCTTACTTGTGTTGTCCAAATCAAAGTTTTTAATTGTTCATGATCCTAATCTGTTTGCACCATCCACGTAACTTACACGTGTTTGCCACATAAGCACCACTTAACGCCATTTGGTGATATTTAACAGAAATGACCATTTTGAATACATTTTAAAAAACTTAGGGACCAAATTGAATTTTTTAAAAACCACTGTACCAAATTGACTATTAGCTATAAATATAGGGACGAAAAAGGTAATTAAACCATATATGTAATAGAAAATATTTTATTATAAAACTAAAATTAATTACATATAGTAATTGAGACTTTTCCTAACCAAATAATTTGCATATTTAAAAGATTTGGTTATCTAGTAAACCATGTTACATGTTCATTAGTAGCGTATTAGATACGTCAAAGATCGTTCTTTTCCTTTTTCGTTGTTGGAAGATAATCTCATAAATCTATCAAGATTCTAAATCAATTACGACACTCAATCCGATGGTTGGCATTACAAATTTACTAAAAAAAAGAGGTATTTTTTCGATGGTTGGCATTACAAATTTACTAAAAAAATAAGTATTTTTATGCTTTCCTTCTCCAAGTTACAAGAATCTAGTTAACCACTACGACGAACACATGATGAGTTGTCAAATATCATACAGGACTCTAAAAGGTTGAAAATATTTTATTAAGATAAATTATCAATGAAACTTTTATTATGAACTCAAAAATTATTTTTATTGATTAAAAAATATTACGTCACTTATCTTTTTCTCCACATTATCATTTCGTTTTATAAGAGACTAATAGATTGAAATATCCTCAGAGGCTAAAGTGGCAATTTCTCTCAATTTGCTTTTTTGACACTTTTATTTTTTTCTTATACTCAAAATTATAATTTTATAAATTATTAGTTTATGGTTATTTTTATTATTATAATATAATATTTTATTATAAATAATCATTGTTGAAATGGATTTAGATAAAAAGGATGTTGTCAAAGAATTTTTTTTCAACCAATAATATGTCTTGGAAGATTTGTATTTTATTTTTTGTTTGATAAAAGGAGAGAGGAAAGGAAAAAGAAGTATAAGAAATAAGACTATTGATGTTGATAGAGACCAATTAAGAAGGAGAATGTTCCTCTAATATGGACAGTTTAACAAATGAATTTCGGTTGTTGGTGTAATGAAATAGCTTGATCACTCATCCTTATTTTGTTTATTTATTAGTTTGTTCCTTTTTGTTTGTTCATCTGGTCTTGTACATAAATAAACGTGGGGAACGTTGAAGTCTTGAGACAATCAAAGGCATCAGAAAATTCTCTTTTCTTCTCCCTTCTTGTTATTCTCTCGTTAGTCATGAGTGGTCCTTTTTCCTGTACCAAATGCATGAGTTTCTTTCAACTCTGTCTGGCCATGTTTGTGAGATATTTGCAGCAAAAGATGTTTGCGCACTGTGTTGAGTTCATTGTGGAGCCAAGGTTCTACCCAAAATGGCGTATATTTTCATCGCTCTTAGCACAAAAGCTACTGCACTCCATGGCTAATATCTTAAAATGTATTGGAGATATCATTGAGGCTCTTCTGAACCCACAGGCTTCTCTCCACAACAATGTCCTCATGCTGCTATTCAACTCTATCCGAGGTCTGTTATCATCCTCCTTGTGTGCTGAACTTTATGTTTTGATTTTCTATGGAACAGTACCACCAAAATCTAACACATTTGATATATATATAGTTGAATTCTTCATGATGTTGTTAGAAGTATGAGTACTATTGAGATTAATGGAAAAACTTTAGTTCAAGAAAGACTCAATTTTAACTATTTCTGTACCTTGAAAAAAAAATAGTATCAGACACTGTTGATAAAATATTTTTTTTAGTTTTAAGTATATTTTTAGTGTCTAAAATTTAAAGTAATTATTATTTCTTATATTTAAAAAATCATTTAAGTTTTTAAATTTGAAAAATATGTTTTCAATCTTTAATTACTAAATTAAAGAAACTAAAATGATATATTTTTAAAAGTAAGTAGTCTTTAAACAATTAATTAATTTGAGGGATTAAAACTACTTGTAATTTTTAAATTTAAAGCATTTTTTTTACATTTGGGAAATTAATATTGAATTCACTCCAACTTTAAAGAACTTAAAACATAATTAATAGTTTATGGTAATTATAACTTCTTAAATTATTTGTAAAATAAACATTTAAATTTGAATCGAACTAATAAAGTTTATTCTTTGTGTATTTGTTCCACTTTTACGTACAGGTAAGGAGCTAGTAAATAAAGATTGTAAAAATTATGTGTCAATAATTGGTCATTTGGACAAGCGACTAGAGTTGTTAGAGAATAGCATCAAAATTGAAGACCCCGATAGGTACAATGCTGTTTTGTCTATGATGGCTTCTAAAGTATCGTACGAGAATAAAGCTTTCGTTCATGATGTTGTGGTTGATCACTGGAAGGTATATATAAAATTACATTTCATGTTTCTTTTGTCATAAAAGTTAGTGTGCGTTTGAATGCATGGAAAGGGATTAAATGAAATGGAAAATTGAATAAAATAGAATTTAACTTTTATTTCGTTTTTTTGGATAGATAAACTATATACATGTTTGTATTTCATCATTTTTTTCCATATGCACTCTCAAAGCCAATTCTTGCAATAATTGTGATATTTGTATCATTTCCCTTTCAAACCAATCACTCTTCCATTTTTTGGGTTCCACTCTCAACCATTCTCATTTCATCTACCCATTTTCCTTAATGTAGGTGTCTATTACAGATTAAATTTGCATACAGTCTTGGAAATTTGTATATTAATCATTATTCTTCTATATATTTATCCTTCCAAAATCTAATTTCAACCCTATCCTATGAAAATCAAACCAATTAATTTTCAAATGCATTTCTCAAGTCTCTCCACTAGCATGAGTCATGTCTCACTCCATATGAGTCCTTTAAATTTCTCTATTTATCATATTTAGACTATAGAACATTCTTTCACATTTCTTGCCTTTTTTTTTTTTTCTAGCCTCCATTTCCACTTTGTTAGGAGAATTATACTAAACTTCTCTAGGTCTTTCACACCTAATCCACCCTGATTTTTTGGTTTGCAAACATTTTCCCACTTAACCTACACTATTTTTCTACCATAACTTCAAAGAAAATCTCTCCATTTTTCCTAATTTTTTCCCTACCCAACATGACATTTGAAAGAATGACTCATATAAGAGGGTGTTGTGATTACAGACTTTATTATACAAATTCTTCCTTTATTATAAAAATTCTTCCTTGCAAAGGATAGTTATCTTCCTTTCCGTCTTGACATTCTCTTCCTAATTTTATTTAGTACCACATTCCAAAAGCTAAGCCTCCTTGGATTCCCCCTATTAGTAAATCTAAATATATGAATATCATGATCCTGCAATTGTGTACTTTTGAAAATTAATCTAAAATATGTCTCTCCACCCAATTTCCACCTAGCTTACTTTTATGAAAGTTAATCTACTATACCATGATGTAAGATCAAAGCATCTCATTATGTTTTTTATAACAAAAACATTATCTAATTTTGTCGTACACAGAAAATAATGTGTCATCGATAAATTGCAACAAATTAATCTTAACATATTCCTACCTTTATCCTTTCTAACATATATTTTTGAAATTATATGTCTTACTAGCTCTGATAATTCTTTTGCTAACTATTAGAAAATATGAATGGTGCTAGACAATCCCATTTTTAATTCCTAACGAGGGTTTGAACTCTTAAGTTGAACTTCCATTTACAAAAATAGATATCGATGATAATGTCAAACATCCTTCTATCCAAGTGATCCACTTAATATGAAACCCTAATTTTTCCATCATATAATAAAGAAAATTACACCTTACTATCCATCTATTATTTCATTTACTGCCAGCACACTATCTAACATCATTCTATCATCATTCAATCATGAATAAATATTGATTGAGACAGGTCAATGACTCAAGGTAAAATTATTTTCAACCTAATTGATAAGGTTTTTGATATAATCATATAAACACTCACTACCAAGAATATTGGCATAAACTCATCTAAACTTTGTCCGGGTGTCTCCCTTTTGGTTTAAGGAAGCATTACATCCCCGTTATAGTTTCCCATTGCTTTGGAAATCATTGACCGCTTTCATATTATCTACTTTGATAGTCTTCCAAAACTTTTTAATAAAAGTAAAGTTAAATCATCAAGGCTTGATCTCTTTTGACCATCATAATTCCACACTGTTTCTTTGACTTCCAATTCAGTAAAGTTGTTCATCAACATCCTATTGTTCTCTTCCGATATTGTACTAAACTCTACATTTCCCAATTTGATATCAAGACACGACTTTTCACTTAACCTTTTTTCAAAGAATGTTTTCACCTCCTTCTTCACAATAATAGGATCCTCACACCACTTACGATGCTCTGTTTAGTTAAATTGTTATTTCCAAAAGTTTCCAAGTTCACTCATTAATTAGTTTTCAAAGGATTGTTAATAACGAAGCTTTAGAAGGATAGGAAAAAATTAAATCATCAGACTAATCTTTTACAAGTTATTTACCTCAAGAAACTGCAGAAGAATTTTAGGATGCGTAAGTAACAAATAAAAATTCTCAGCTTCTAAGTATTGATACTTTTTTTTACATTCTTTAAATTACCAGAAAGGTTAAGCTAATTGAATTAGAGTATCTCAATCTTACACTCATGCTATTTTTTTGCTCTCACGTAGATGGAGCTGGTTGAATATCGTGACTACTGGAATGGTAATAATTTATATAGAGGGGATTTGGTTTAAGAAAATGTTTTTTTGTTCACTTTTATTTTTAATTACAGAGTGTACTTTTCATTTTGTCTTTTAATTTCATTTTTTTTATAGAAAAGGTAGCAATATAAAAGAATACAAATATTTTCCATTAACTTTATACAAACTTTATTGAAAACAGAAAAAAAGTAAACATAAAGCATTTTCTTAAAATAATTCATCCTTGGAAAATCAAACTATACAATTTGTTATCAGATATCGAATTTGTTATCGGTTATGTGTGTGATGCATGGGTAGATTTTGTAAAGTTGAGTTGGACAAAGTGACAACTAATACAATTGTCTAAAATTTATTAAAAATTACAAATTTTGATAATTATCATTTCTTATTTAATATTTGTTTCCAATTTTTTATTTTCAAATAATTTAAAACATAACGTGTTTGTCAGCTTCTGAAAGATTAATAATTTGGTTGTGCTCGAAATTTTGCAGATTATCAAGAAAAAGCTACAACTCAGGCTTTTATCATGTTAGACAAACGTGAAGAGCACCATACGTACATGGTGGCTTTCAGAGGAACCGAACTCTTTGATGCTGATGCATGGTCCACTGATGTGGATATCTCATGGTTAGAAATTCCTGGTGTAGGAAGAATTCACGCTGGTTTCATGAAAGCCCTAGGGTTACCACTAGACTTGAAGAAAGAAGAGTTGATATGGCCTAAGGAAATAGAAACCGACGAGAACCGTCCACGTGCCTATTACTTCATAAGGGATTTACTAAAGAAGCATCTGAATGGAAATGAGAAAGCAAAATTTAGTTTGACAGGCCATAGTCTTGGTGGAGCTCTTGCAATTCTCTTTCCCGCGATGCTTATGCTGCACGACGAGACATTTCTCTTGGAAAGACTTGAAGGGGTGTATACATTTGGACAACCTAGAGTTGGAAATAAAACATTTGCAAGTTACATGGATAAAAACTTGAAACATTATAGCATTAAGTATTTCAGGTTTGTTTACTGCAACGATATTGTTCCTAGGTTGCCCTTCGATGATGGTATCCTAAAATTCGAGCACTTTGGATCATGTCTGTATTTTGACAGGAGCTATAACGGCAAGGTACATACATATATATATAGATGATTGTGATGAACTAGTATTTTTGTGGAAAGAGATATTTTATATTAAATATATATAAGTTAGCGAGTAGAAAAAATGATTTGTTGTGTACAATTAATGTAGAAAATGGAAGAGGAGCCTAATAAAAACTACTTCTCGTGGAAGGGTATGATAGAGAAGAAGGTTAATGCTTTCTGGGAACTTGTAAGGAGCTTCACTATCGTGTATAAATATGGAGATGAGTATGAAGAAGGATGGCTTCTAAGATTTGTTAGGGTTTTGGGTCTAGTACTTCCTGCAGGTATTCCAGCACATTGTCCTCAGGATTACGTTAATATTACGCGCCTGGGGATTCCCTTACATTTGGATTGATTAATTGCTTCATCAACTCAACTGTGAAGATTAGACTCATGATTAATTTCTATAATTATCTTTTTCTTCTATCTAATAATGGAATCATTTTTTTAATATGGTCCCATATATAATCAATAGACTTTTATATATTTTATGCACCTATTACACATTTGAGATATATTTTATCAAAATTGTAATACTTTGTCAAAATGAATTTAGGAACTAAATAATAAATATAAAAAAATACAACCTTATTGGTCTCTAAATAATAATAATTTGTTTCAAAATATATTTTACTTCCATAATTGTTTGCTTAATCTTTCATATTTTATATTTATTTCTAAATTTAGTTTCAATAATTTTAAATTAATATTGTTATACCGTGAATTGTAAAAAGGTTATAATTTCAAATTTAGTTTTAATATATTTAACTTAAAGCTTATAGTGGACATAGAATTCTGAAAGATTGCATGTGACTAGAAATGGCAAACACGAAAAAGAAACGGTGAGATAAAGTTAGTGATGCAGCAGTAAAACAACTAAAAAAATCACTTATTAATGTGGGATTGCAGGGTCATATATCCTATCATGTGTAAAAAATCAAAATTGAAATACTGTATAAAACTGTAGCTGAAATATCTTGTTTTAATTTGAATTGACTCACATATTAACACTAACAAAATTTAATTACAGTCTGCAAAAAAATTATTTCCCGGTCATGGTTCCTCACAAAACACCTTCAACATTTGCTTCAAACACACAATTATTATCTACTGCTGGAAAACTAAACATAAAAATTATTAAAGAGATTGAAATTTAAATACATACATATATATATACATACATACATATATATATACATACATACATATATATATATATATATACATGTAAGAATGGAAGAATTACTCTATAGAATAACTTGAACCTAAACATGTATCGTTCAAAGAAATGGAAGCAATAACCAGCAGATTGTTAGGGACTCAAATTCTATGCCAAATATGTCTGCCTTCCTATCCCTTTCAGGAAGATCATCTTTAAGCCTACCCAAATCTTTATAAAAGAGTGTTCATTTTCTTAATAACCGATACTCACTGCCTTGCTTGCAATAGACACAACAATCTCCCTAGTAAGTCGTAGGCCATGTGTTGTTTTTCTTACTGATTTCTGGATATCAGCATCATATCCTATATTATTGAAACATCTGAAGATAAAGCAAAATAAAAAGAGCAACCCCATTTCTTTACATATCATATCAGTCAAGTGTTCTAAACTTCTAAAAATTTGATATAGGACAATCAACCAACAAATAGATTTAATAGCAAGTAGATACAGGTATACAAATTTAAAAGACAATGCCCAATAGATTTCAAGAAGTTCATAATAACAATTCCAAATTCCAATTGATACACATTTTATAAACTCTAGATAAATCCTATCATGTTTAGACACTACAACAGTGTATCCTTTATGTAAGTAAGATAAAAAAAATGTTCGGGCGATAGATTCATGGTCTTGGTCTCCATGCTACCAGTATATAAAAGCATTACCAAAATTATTGCTACATTAAAATGTAACAGTTGAAACTTCTCATGCTACCAATATTTAAATAGAAAGTAACATGGAATTGGCACAGAGAAGCTACATTCGAAAACATGAATACCCTGCCTGAATGAAACACTTCTATGCCTCCTACAAAACAAACCATTCTTATTAACACGTCAACTGCTCTGGAGTGTGGACAACACCAATACAAGATTACAACATAGTATTAGTTCGTCACAAAACATGAATGAATCACACTTCTTCATAGCAGGAAATCTGTAATTTCACGAAGTTGACACCTACCTTTTCAAACAAACTGCCACAGATGTAGGACTAAGCTGCTTCCAGAATTGGTTGAGGTATGCAGAGCTTTACCAGCAACCTCAACAAAGCAGAAACATCCTCATCAATGAGCTTTCCCATCAACAGCACATTTCTAAAGCTTTTGCCGATAAATTTCTTAATAATAATAAACTATCATTTGATAGTGTTATAAATAAGTAAATATAATATAAAAAAGTTAACAAATGCTAAAAGTTTACCATCTCAACAACTGAGAAAGCAGAAACAAAATTTAACATTACATTACAAGTTAACAAGCATAAGATTTAAGAATTGCACATAAATATAAACTGACAGAACGTGACATGTTTAATAATCCAAGCCTTCAAATATGATAAACTTCCAATAAACCTGAAAAGTTTTACCTTCATAAAGTTCATCACACAGATTTTGAAGGAAGGTTGCTTTGCTGTCTGCCATTTCTAACTCACCCTCTAAAGCAACCTGTGCAAGTCTCCGTAAAATTAACTGAAATGGCTTGTACTTCACGTTTACTAGGCCAAATATATTTCTTAATTAATTGAGTGCAGCAAACTGAGATAAATTAAGTGTTTTGACAGGTCAGGTTTCATATCTTATATCAATAACAACTCTTCATATTGATAGATATTATGGTTTTTGACACATTATGCATCTGTACTTTCAAAAGAAGGTAAGAGAACAGGTGTTATCAAAGGGGAAACGCATCTTAACTGTCAGCAAACAACATAACCTGAAGGCTTGAAGTTGTTAGTGTTACCAAGGAGCAAACTTAAAATGAGATTAAGAGCAATATGATATGGTAGCATGCATTGAACAACCTATTCAATCATGATTTGGTAGGTACTATGTAAAAAAGAAAGATAAAGAACAAGAGACGATAAAGAAAGACCATTATAGCTAACCTTCTTGGCATCAATCTTTATAAAACCCATGTGTAGTGTTGGAAGCCAAATTGATGATGTAGGGAAGTAAAGATCATCAATACGTAATCATATTATAGTAACCATTCATGATGTCCAAATAAAAAACAGCCGCTGGAGCTAAATATTCACCCTTTTTTAGAAAATAAATTATATAATCAAAACATGCATTTGGAAAACACTAACCCAAAATCGATAGTATTAACATTCATTCATCATCACAAGCTATAAAAAACAAAACAATAAAATGAGGTTAGTTGAGAAAAAGCGGAATTGAAAGCGGAAAATGAGGGGGGTAATCGAAAGGAACTAACCGCGTTCCGAAGGTCGGTACCAAGTTGCTGAATGACGAGGGCGAAGCTTCTAGAAACCTTGTGGAGCATAGTGTAACAGAAGGCCCAGTGCGGCTCCGACGAGATCTGCTTCTCGGCGTTTTTGGCGGTCATTTCAAAGCTCTCACGGACAATCAATTACACTGCTTGCGCGGAAGGTTGGACGGAAATGGGGATTCGTTCAGTGATTTGGGGATTTAGAGTTCTCAGACACCTCTACGGATTATTGGAACGAAGACATTCTTGGATTGTTTGGGGATTTATGGATTCATTCACACTTCAAGTTTTACTTGAGAATAATGATTTTACTATGGCTAGACAAGTTTGTGTTTTTTTCTTAGAATTGGTGCATGTGATGTTTTGCTTCTTGTGTTTTTGGTTTATGTTTTGTTGTTCACGTCTTTTCACCTTATAACTAGAATTTTGTTTGTCTTTATTAGATCTTCACATTTAATATTTGATTGGAAAGCAATATGATGAAAATAATAAGTTTATAATAATTAATAATATTTTATAATTAAATAAAATATATATATTTGAAATGTATAAAACAAATAAATATTTTGATAAGTTTAAAATTTATTTATTTTATGACAAAATATACAATAGCTATTAATCCATCATAATTTGTGAGGTAATCAATGTATGTCGCACTTTGTGAAAAATATTTGGGTCATAATTTGTGAAAGAAAAATATATTTAATCTTTTATTTCAATGAGTTGTGAGAATATGTTGTGAGGCATTTCTTCCATCACTAATATTATTTTTTTAGTAAAACTTATTTCCAACTCTTTTCTTGCTGTTTTACTTTTCTTTTTTTCCCAACACTTTTCATTTTATCTTACGTACCAAATTACCTTTTCCCATAACTTATTTAAATCTCTTTAGCAGTCACCAAGATTCTGCACAAGCAATCACTTTGCTCGTCACTATGCAATTTCCTTTATGTAACTATCTTTGAAAGTTTGTTAATAAAATCTTCGACAAAAAAAATTGTTTCATTTTCATCTGCTTCAAACTCTTCCAAATGCAAACCTCCAATTTTTTTTCTTTTACATTGAAACTTCTCATTCAACTTGTCTCATACGTGTTTTTCACTCTCAAGATTATAGTCTTTTATAATTGCATAATCACGTGGACGTGGTGCTTGGGGTGCTACTTCAATAATGGCAATGTCTTCCTTTGTCACTTCTTTATCTTGATTCCTCCTTTTAGCTGCTAGTAATGGAGGTATATTAAGTTCTTACTTTTTATTTATAGAAATTTGTGTTTAAATATTTTTAATAAGTTTTCTCTTTAACTTTGATTTTCTCTTCGACAAATCCTTAAAGATAAATGACACTCTTATTTTAGAAAATTGCATATAAAATTAGGTATAAGATTAAACAGAAAATAACTATTAGATGATTCAGCTATGAATTGATGACATTATGTATAAAACCATTTAAAAGACTAGGAAGATGAACGGTAGTCTAAACTTTTATGGTGTGAGTGAGTGTAGACACATAATGCTTTTATAACTAAAATGCATGAGGTATAAAAAAAACTTGGATATCATGTCAAGAATCTAAGCCCGCTTACAATTGTTGATTCATATATTCCTCACATTTCAAAATTAGATATCTTTTGCATCAAATGATAATGTATCATGTAATCGTGTAATAAAATTTGTATAATCTGTGTTTTGTTTGAAGTGTCTTTTAGCTACTTAAAAAATCATTTATAGAAAAGAAAAATTAAAATTAACTTTTCTAGAAACTAAAATTTGTTTATGGATAAACTAACTTATAGAAGTTCTTTATTATAAATTTTTTTAAAATTAGTGCTTTTGACTTGTGTATAAAACTAATTTTCTTTAAATTTTAGCTGTTTCGGAAGTTTCATTTATGTCATATGAAATGTTCAATTTAATTTGTATGAAATGATGAGTGAGTTGAATATGAAAAATATATCACAAGAATCATATTCTGATACCTTCAAAGTCTCATATTATTTAGGATTCAGGTTAACTTGTCTATACAAGAAGTTACTCAAAATGCTTTTAAGAAGTAAATCCCGAGAGCAATAAATCAATATCTTAGATATGGTGATTATCTCTGACCAAACTTTTAATATCTGAGAGTTACTAAAACCTAACAAAAGGTTATGTAGATATGAACTTGCCTATGTAATTCTGAATCATATGATAATTTTGCCGGGCGTGAGTGAGAAAAAGAAAGTTGGTGGCGATGACTGTGCTTTTTATTTACACAGAATACATACGTCCCTAGGTCCAAATAATGGTGTAAGGCTTTCTAACAGATGCAGATTCAATTACATCAAATTCTCATAAAGTCAATGTAAAATATATTGTTTTGAAAACAGGTCAAAACCTTTATGACTTAGGATTTTAGATGGGATCGATCACTGAGCATTAGTGCCGAAACAGCTACTTGGAGACCATATCGGTGCATATTTGGAGAAGGAAAATACTCTGCACTTGGAAACCTCTTGGCTCTGTTGTACAGGCATTGTGCTTCTCATATTTTCAGCTTTCAACTGTGCTTTTCTCAGCTTGCTTAGAATCTTATCCATTGATGTTGATCTCTTCTTTTCTAATTTCATCTGTGACAAATATCATGGTCAGAAGAGATAAATTTGTTGTACTATATATACTACACCTTCTACAAATATTTTCTCGGCTCTACTATATAGTATATACGAAGTATAGCAACCTCCTTCAATGAATTCAATATCTTGTTTTTCACCAACGATAACATGAATACGATTTGGTGTTGGACACCATACAAACATGGTATAAGAAACTACCATATACTAATTGAGATAAACAGAATAAACCTCAAGTTTCCGTATAGAAGTTTCAGCCTTTGCTTTCTGCAAATTCTCCCATGCAATGATTTTGGCTTCTTCTCTCTTTAACCTGCGTCAAAGCAGAAATTTATGGATAAATGCACAAGTAAAACAATAGCATCATATGGACTTTGCTCTCTGAATATTGAAGAGATTCAAAGATCATGTCAGAAGATGACTTAAGGAACTGAAAAGCATTATTTGCAGCCTCCAAACTGATTCTATATCCAGAAATTGTTCAGCTGCTACCCTTTAGCCAAGGAACCAAAGGGACTAATGTAATGAGTTTTAAAATATATGGTTTTCAGTAGATAAGCAAGATACTTGGAAGGTTCTATGTTTGACTCGTCAATTTCCCAACATGAAGCTGGGGCTTGTGCACTAGTCTCTCTTGAGTCTTTGTTGTGCAGTATGTCTTTTTTGGCCAATTTGGTTGCATGCCTCTTGGACCATCTGATAATAGTAGCTTGACTGTCAACTTGCACATCTCTGACCTCTAATTTAGGAGAATGGCGTTCTTGTTGATCCACAACTGAAGTGGCATCAGAAGACATAGGAGATGAATGTGCATCGTTCTCTGTCTCTGCAGGGCTCATTTGGGTACCTTTGTCACATCTTGAGAAATTAGAGGTCACATTTTCCTCATTCATCGTTTCATCATATTTCTCATCTGTAAATTAAAACAATAAAATCGTTTTAAACAAGTAGATTCTCCTATTTCAACAAGTACTAGTATATAAATTATGTTCTAGAATCCAACAAGTATGTTGGTAACCCATGCTAAGCTCACCAGAAAGGACTTTTATTCGAACGTTAAACATCTTCTAAGAAATAAGTATTTCAAACACGGCTAAACTTCAAACTGAAAACTAGTTTCACAGTTCACCTAAACATTCGAAACCCAGGAGTAGCTCGATGTCTTAAGAAAGATTTAAAGCCCTAGTTACTGCAATTAAAAGAATCATGTTGTAAAAGGTGTGGTGACCACCTCACCGGGTGATCTGCATGTTCTTTGAAAAATTGTATATTTCGTTTATGAATGAATTTGTCTTGTTGGGCAGTGTGATCTGCATACAACACAGTGTGCATTAATTATCCCGTAAAAACTAGGCATAAACAGTAGCCATTACGTGTCAGAAAAAGTTTCTCCTCTAACTGATCAATTAATTACATTGATAAAGCATATTATAATGGAATATGCAATGCATTAGTGAAATTCTACCTTAGAAAATTCAAAGCTTTTAGTATTAATGGTGAGAAACCCCATCTCTTATTATTATATATCAATAAACTATCAAACAAAATACCAAAACTCTAAAATTTCCAAGGATGACAAACAGTCTCATGTAATTACAGTGAGAATGGCATGTCAGAGCACCATAATGTATTTACCTTGAGAGATATGAGATGATTGGTCACATGGTAGTTCAGAACATGTGGTGGGTGCAGTGGACAATGAAGAAAGCACCACACCATTCTCGTTGAGCACAGGACTAGAAAACTGTATCCTATTGTGCATGTCATAACCAAAAACAGTGGTATCATGTGCATCATAGTGGTGAACAGAAACAGCAACTGGTGCCAACACCCCAGTTGAGAAGGGGGAACCCACTACCAAGTTTCTCACAACCAACCCTTGGCGCAGTGGAACCACAGGTGAGTAATTTGAGTATAAAGCAGCTACTTCAGGAGGCACAATTGGGCCACTTATTGATTTTGGTCTGCGCTGAAGTTGAGCATGTGAACTTCTGCTCTCAGCATAGGCTGAAACTGGACTACAAATCCACCTCTCAGCCTCATCCCATTTAGAGGGCATTGTTCTTCCACCACTGAAAGGTGTTATCAACCCTGCCATAGTGTGCCTTCTACTGATGCAGTTGCTGCTGCTTGAAGCCTTTGAAACTCTCTCTGAACTCCACCCCTTTTGGCTCCCAACGCTTCTCTCTCTATAATATGGTGCCCCTGGACTTGGGAAAGAACCCAAGTTCTGGAAAGAAGATGAAGAACTCTTCTTCATGACACTCAGTGAGACAGTTAATTATCTTGCCGATCGAGAGAGATGCAAGAACAGAAAATCCCACTACAAAAATGGAAAGCTGAGCATGTTTTGACCCATCATCTATGTTAACCCTCTTTCTACATTCTACTTTAATCGTGAGGTTGAAATCGCGGTGTACTTAAATCTGATCAGATTCGTTGTACCCAAAAAGAACCAACGTTAGATTTTGACCAGTCATGCTTCATCACTCAACCACTTTGTTTTGTTACACCAAAGAAGAGGGTAATAACAGGTAACAAGTTGTACCAATTGTGAAACACATTGTAATATGTCACAACAAAGTTGAAACCAGAAAATCAAGAGTAGGTAGGTACTAACTAATTTGATTTGTTGCTAAGCATGGTAGTGGTTAATTACCGGTCTTAGCTTATGTAGTGATGAGACTGATGTTTAATGGATTATAAGCAACGTTTTGCGAAGGCATCGACATTACCGGAATGTGGACATGTTACATACTGTGAGAGGAGACATGTCACGTTGGTCCAACCCCAGCGAAGTAACCATTTTTCATAGGAAAAGAACCATTCATTGAAGATGGAATAATAAGTGAGGAAGGTGGCGTTAGAGGGAGCAAGACGTGGACATCATCTATGAAACATTTTGTAGACTTCCAAGAAACCCATCCTTACACTTGTCGTGTCGTCTCTATACTCCAAATGCCACTCACATGCAGTGGACCGCAGCCTCTCACATGTTTTATTTTTCACACCATGAAGCCCTATTTGCTTTCAATTTTAATTACAGTAGCGGTGACATTTCTGAGCTGCTAATTACAAAATTCATAAGAAGGAAATATACACGTTTTCACCTCTAACATTATTGTCTTTGGTTTCAAACACGTCTATAATCATTTCTATTACTATCTTAAAATACGAATTTGAGTCTAATTTAAAATTCTATCCCTTTGAGATGTGACCCTAATCTGATCCATATATTACTGTCGAGAATTTGAATTTATATGCGTTTTTTCTTTATTACATAAAAAATAAAAAATATTATATTATTATTTGATATCACAAAATATTATGTTATTATTTGAGATTCTTTATCCCAATGTCTTTGTTTGATTTGAGAATCCCAAAGACTCATACCAAATCCTTGAAAAAGGTGAACAAGATAAGGAAAATAGGGGGATCAAAGACACATAATTTCATCAATAGTAGAGAAACTGTATCTAGATACAAATAGAGGAACAAACATCATAAAATCATTTTATGAGATGAGAGTTGTGCACGCGCAGAACTTTTTTTGTATTGTTATTAATGTAATAAATTTAATATTTACTATTTTAAAATTGATTTCGTCAAAATTCTTAAACACATATATTTAACCCGGATACTAATTCCCTTGGATTGAAAGTTTTTAAAATAAGCCATACTACAACCGGTACAAATAGACCTTCACTTGGTCTCTATTTCCACGAAAAAAATCACTTTAGATTTTCATTTTGATTTTCTAAATGATTATGTGTTTTCTATCTTTATTTTTGTTATATGTTTGGTTCTTGTTCTTTCATTTTATTTTGTTTAATTCAACCCTCACGCCGAGAGTGATAAATAGAAGCTCGTGCGTGGGACTATATATTATGGGTGGTCCGATAGCGGGTGGTCTGATAAGTCCAACAAATACTCGTTAGGATAGGCTCGAAAACATGCTCTGATACCATGTTAAGAAGTGGACTTTAAGCCTAACTCAACCCCATAAAACCGGCTCATAAGATTGAGGTCTGCACCCATTTATATATTATGAAATGTCCTTATCTCTAGTCGATGTGGGATCTCCAACACTCGTGATAAAAGATTTGCAAGAACGAAAATTTGAACGAGAAGAATAATTTTAACCCATGAAAAATTAAGATGAGGGTTTTGTTCAAGGAGAAAAACATGTGAGCATTACTTTCGAGATGAAGAAGAACCTTATATTTTCTAGATCTTGGATATGAATGGATGTCATGTTGAGGTTGGAACGATGTAGATCAAGGAAATGGGTGGTGTTGTTGTGATGAAGGAACAAGGAAAGGAATATGCATATTGCTCAAATGATAATGAATATCAAAATCATTCGATACAAATCTAATTAGTTGAGACCTACAAGAACACTTAAAGTTGGGTATATTATTAGGTGTTGAAATTTATGTACTTTTTCAAGTCTCAATTTGTTTATACACCCTCAAATGAGGATAAAACATATCTAAAAGTTTATAAAAAAAACATGTCCATCTAGAATGTAATTCAAGTATATATCACTATTAAAATCTTTGCACAATCTAAGATCTCGAAAGCAAAATTCTAGTACAGTATCAAGAACTTAGCATCATCTAATGTTAAATGAGTCACAATCATGACAATCTCTATTATAGCTTCACCCCTTTTTTGTCAAACCATGGATGGCTAGCCCACGTGACATGGTGGCTCTCAACATAGGTGTAGTCAAGCATGAGGAAATTCGAAGAAGGGTTAACATTAACATATCAGAAGGATTATTAATTAAGAGAATCTGATATCACATTTCTAAAGAGATACATTGCCGCGTCCTTGGTGACAATAATGGATGAAATGTGCAATATTTCACCTCACTTGTGGTTGCTTTCAGCCACATGTATAGTAATTATTGCTTTGAGATACCTTGTTTATCACATTCATTTTATTTCTTCAATCATTACTTCGTGGGGTGCTTCTTGTGCCTCCAAGTGTCTTTGTTTATAAATGCATTGAGTTTTTTTCTTTTTCATGCTTTCATTTCCTCTCTTTTTGCTTTCTAGAAGCCTCATTTCCTTTAGTTTAAAAGACAAATCAATCCAACTCATCCTTTAACCTGTCAATGATTGAACTTACTACTTTGAAAAGAACAACCTAGACTAACATTGGTGTTTGGGAGTTCAGTTAAGTTATCCTAAATTGTCTCACCATATAAATAAAAATAAACATATTTAATAGCATAAACATAATTAATGTAACAGTTACAAGACTTTTTATCTTATAAAAATTATCTAGGTGAACAACTTTATAGCTGAGAATCTCCTAATGTACTATTAGGTAAAGAATAGAAAAACCATTGGCTTAAAATAAAAGACATAATATACATACGTGTGCAATAATTTATTATAATAAAATTAACTTCAGCTATCCAAAAGCTTCACTTGTATAATTCAACATATGAATTGATAATGATATGTTATACTCAACCATAAGATCCCGATATAACTAGAATAATACTTTTTTCTATCTGGAGCTATGGTTCTATCTTTTCAGAGAAAAATAAAATAATTTATCAATTGAGATTGGAGAATATAAAAATTATAAGAAGATAATTTTAAAAATAAAATAGTTTATCACTTGAGATTGGAGAATATAAGAATTATAAAAAAAATTAACCAACTAATCTATAAAAGAATTTATGTATTCAACTAGTTTATAAATAAGTAGTAACGAAGTATTATATGGACAATGATGACATATATTTTTTCTTATTATCAACTTATATGTTATGAAATGTTTTTATTTTTAAGAAATGTGAGATCTCTAACATATTTTGTTCATGTCGAGATATCAAACTCGTGCATAAGACTATATATTTATGAATGGTATAATAGCGGTCCGGTAATAGGTGGTATGATAAGTTCAACAAATTCTCACTAGGATAAAATCAAAATGACTCGACACCATATTAAGTAGTGAACTTTAAATCTAATTCAATCTTATAAAACAAACTCATGAAGTGAGGTTTGCACCAATTACATAATAGATTTACTTATCTCTAGGGGAATCTCTAATGCATTTTCCCATATTTATTAGAATTCAGTCTATATAATAATGGAAATTAAATTAAGAGATTTTTTAATTTATTGTATAATGCATCAATTTAAGTTTAATAAATGTTAAAATATAATAAAAATTAAAATATTTTTTATATTTACTCTCGTCACTTATTCATCTCATTTTGTTTTCAAGAGTAAAACACAATATTATTTCTTCTTATTTTTCATCAATTTTCCTAAAGAAATAAAACAAAAAATCATTAAATAAAAATTAGTTTTAGATACCAAAATAATTAGTTACTGTTTGATTAAATTAGAAATCATTTTATAAACTAAAAACACTATTGGTATCTAAAATAGTTTCTATTATTAATAAAAATTTATAAAATGGTTTCTAAATTGGTATCTAACCATTAAGCTACCAAAGTTTTAGTTACTTACTACTTTATATTCTAAGTCTCTATTAATCTTTTAGAGACCAATTTAAAATCTAAAATATTAGTCGTTAAAACTTAAGTAGCTAATTTAGATACAAATTTAGAAATTATTTTATAATTTTTTATTAATAATAGAAACTATTTTAGATACCAATAGTGTTTTTAGTTTATAAAATGATTTCTAATTTAATCAAACAGTAAC
>Ga0123342_1005271_pt1 | contig 18928 bp, 10 predicted proteins | sample Turbeawhitnodule_FD_89960 | JGI IMG/M metagenome (GOLD analysis project Ga0123342, IMG submission 89960) | Root nodule microbial communities of legume samples collected from Mexico - Turtle bean Mexico white nodule | ecosystem: Host-associated > Plants > Roots > Nodule | place: Mexico: Nepantla...
AAGGATATGCTTCCAGAGGGAAATACTCTACCTAATCGTAATTATGAGGCCAAAAAGATTCTTTGTCCAATGGGTATGAAGTATAAAAAGATACATGCATGTCCTAATGATTGTATATTATACAAGAAAGATTTTGAATTGTTGAAAAGTTGCCCGATGTGTGGGTTATCACGTTATAAGTTGAAACAAAAAGATGATGATACTATTGAAGAGATAGAAAAGCATGAACCCCCAATGAAGGTTATGTGGTATATTCCCATCATTCTAAGAATGAAGCGTTTGTTTGCAAATCCAAACGATGCTAAGAATCTTAGATGGCATGCAAATGAGAGAAAATGTGATGGCATGTACCGGTATCCAGCTGATTCTATTCAATGAAAGAAATTTGATGATGAGTTTCTAGAGTTTGGTAAAGAATAAAGAAATATCCGACTTGGTTTAGCTACAAAGGAAATGAATCTGTTTGGTAATATGAATATAAATCACAGTTCATGACTTGTTTTACTAGTTATTTACAACTTACCTCCTGGATTGTGCATAAAGCGAAAATACATGATGTTGTCTATGATGATATCCGGTCTGAAACAGCCAAGGAATGACATAGATGTTTATCTAAGTCCCCTAATTGAATATTTGAAGTTAATGTGGGATCAGGGTGTTGAAGTATTTGACGAATTTGCAAATGAAACTTTCAAGCTGCATGTCATGTTATTTTGCACCATCAATGACTTTCCGGTATATGATAACTTATCAAGGTATAGTGTTAAGGGTCATAAAGCATGTCCAATATGCGAAGAAGACACCGCTTCTCAACAATTGAAACATGGAAGGAAGACAATATATCTTCAACATCAGAGGTTTCTTAGAAGTCATCAACCTTATCGAAGGTTGAAAAAAGCCTTTAATGGACATCATGAGACTAATGGTCCACCAACTCCATTAACTGGTGTTGAGGTTTATGAAAAGGTAAATAACATAGACCACACCTTTGGTAAGTAAAAAAAAAGTCATCTGTGTCAAACATTTGGAAGAAAAAATCAATCTTCTTTAATCTTCCATACTGGTTGAGGTTAGAAGTCAAACACTGTATAAATGTAATCCATGTTGAGAAGAATGTGTGTGATAACTTAATTGGTACACTTCTTAACATTAACGGAAAAATGAAGGATGGTCTAAATGCTCGTTTAGATTTGATTGAGATGAACATACGAGACGATTTGGCACCGATAGAAATGGGTAAACGTACATATTTGCCCACAGCCTGTTACACCATGTCAAAAGATGAAAAAGTAAGTTTTTGTCAATGTCTAAAGGGTGTGAAAGTGCCACAAGGACATTCCTTAAATGTGAAGAGCCTAGTGTCAATGCAAGATTTGAAGTTAATTGGGTTGAAGTCTCATGATTGCCACATCTTGATGCAACAGTTGTTGCTGGTAGCTATCCGTGGAATCTTACTAAAAAAATGTTAGACATACCATAACCCATTTATGCTCATTCTTCTCTTCCATCTTTTGTAAAGTCATTGATCCATTAAAACTAGATGAACTTCAAGATGAAATTGTTGTTATCTTGTGTGATTTGAAAAGTTTTCTCCTCCATCTTTTTTTGACATCATGGTTCATCTAGTTGTGCATCTAGTAAGAGAGGTTAGATTGTGTGGACCAGTGTACTTAAGATGAATGTATCCTGTTGAACGATATATGAAAATTTTGAAAGGTTATGTGAAAAATCATTATCGTCCAGAAGCTTCAATGATTGAAAGGTACATAGATGAAGAAAGTATTGAATTTTTTTCAGAGTACATATTAAAAACAAATCCAATAGGTCTTCTAGCTAATTCATAGCACCACAGAAGTTTTACAAGTAAATGTTTGTGTGGTGTGAATATTGTTAGCAAATCTCGATCATAAGTCTTGCAAGCACATTTGTATATATTGAACAACACAGATAAAGTTATACCTTACATAGAAGCTCATAAATCCATTGTGGAGGAAAATAAACCAAGACAAGCAGAGAAATGGGTATTGATGGAACATAATAGAACTTTCATGACTTGGTTTAAAGATGAGGTGTTAAAGGATTCCACGGCATAAGAGACCTTGACCTGGTTGGCTGTTAGATTGAAGTTTGATTTCATTTCTTGTATAGCGTACGGACAATTGTATATTTTACACGAAGTCTATGGATGAAAAGAGTACAATTCAAAATTCTGGTGTTACTCTTGAAGTCGAGTCAATGTAGTTTTCCACTTCGAAAGATACAAATCTTGTACATGGATCAATGACATACTATGGGTTTATAGAAGAGATATGAGAGGTTGGCTATACTAAGTTTTTCGTTCAAGTTTTCAAGTGTAAATGGGTTGATAATAAAAGTGGGGTTAAAATTGATGAATCAGGATTCACACTAGTGGACTTTTGAAAGATATGGTATTGAGATGAGCCATTTACAATGGTTCAACAAGCATCTCAGGTTTTTTACGTCAAAGATCCTATGTCACAACATTGGTATGTCGTTTTACACGGGGAAAAACAAAGGAAGGCCATAAATGATATTGAAAATGGTGACCCCCGTTCATTCACACCAATGATAATTAATAAAGATGACGATGTAGTTAATGATGTACATGCAACCTATAAAGACCACAGTGAAGGAATTTACATATGAACATTGAACCCACTATGAAAATAAATTTAGAAATATTTTTGATAATACGCATTTAGAATTTTATGTATTTGTTTTATATGATTTTCTTTCGATGTAGATTAACTAATGTTTGTTACCTAATTTTTTAAATAGAGATATGGATGACGATCAGACTCCAATCTGACCTCGATCCAAACTAGGTAGTAGAGGACCTACTAGATTGAAGCGTCTCTCATTGAAATGTGTTGTTGGTGAAACAACACGTGTTGACATTGATGTTAACATTGGAGTGGCTTTTGGTCCTAATGCAAATTCGTTTAACAACTATCTTGGAGTTATTTCTCGTGAGAGGCTCTCCATTTTGATTAATTCATGGGATGACGTGTCAGAAATCGATCGGAACATGCTCTGGGAGGATGTTCTGGTAAGGTTTACATTATTATTGTTATCATATAATGTTTTTTAATATTCATTGATTAATTTTAATTTGGTGATGTTATTTTGCAGGTAAATTTTAAAATTCCTAATGTAGAACCACTTCGATCAAAAATTATATCTAATATCGGACTTAAATTTCGTCAGTTTAAATCAAGAATGACAACGAACTATATTTTTGGAAAGTTTAAAGGTGAAAATCCTTGTTTAAAGAACAAACATATTGATGAAGAGACATGACGTCTTTTTGTTCCAAGCCGTGAAAATGAAGCTTGGAAGGTAAGTGAAGTTACTTAACTATTTTTATTTATATAACATTAATAAGTTAATATTATTTAATTCACTTTGTTTATTTCATTTATGTCAGGATCGTCGAAAAAAAGCTAAAAACATAGCTTTAAAGAATGTTACCCCGAGCGTACTGTCTCATTCGGGGTATCGAAAGCTTAAGCAATCATTGATGGAGGAAAAGGTGCAATCCAGATAGGGGACTGGGTCTGAGATTGATACAAGGGTCACTATTCCTCCATCACCACCTTTGCGCCATGTAAAATGGAAGAGGACCCGAATTAAAAAGTTGGGTGCACCAAGTTTTGAGCAATCAGAGGTTATCATCGAAAAAAATGTAAGTTATTTTTAGCCTCTTTTGCATTTATTTTAAAGCATTAATTATATTAAAAATTGATATGATTTTGGTCTCTTGTAGGATTCCTTGAGCTCCCAAGGTAATTTTGTTGCTGAAGGTCGTCGCGATATCTTGGTTGAAGCAATTGGATGACTTGAACATTGTGGTCGTGTTCGTGCAGCTGGACAAGGGGTTGGACTTAAACTATATTTTGGAGTTTCACAACGACATTCATCCTCCTCCCCCACAGAGACCAAAGTAGAAATGACGAGTAAGATACGTCAAGAATTAATGGAGGAGATTAGAAAGGAGACTGATCGGATGCGGCTAGAGTTGTGACAAGAGTTTCTATCGCAACAAGTTTGTGTTGAGCCAATTCAACCCCTTGTTAGTCCCGCTCCCAAGAGCACAAAGGGGAGTTGTGCGGCTCCTACAACATCAGGGAAGGATATCATTGGCCAAACGAGTCAATGTGAGCTACTAGTATAGGGTGGCATGGTTCCTCAGGTGGTGGCCATTGGAAAAGTCTATCAAGAGGCCACCACCTTACATAACGTTCCTCTATCCCCTGATGTGGCAAAGGTAACAATCGAAAGAGTACGAGTACCTGATGCTCGTGCTCCACTACCTTCAAAGGAGGTGATAACTGTGGTTGATGCATTTCAGACATTCATATCCTGGCCCAGAAATCTCTTTCGAATTATGCCTGAACCTCCAGTAATAATTTCATTTCATTATATTAATTTATATTTATATATTACATCTAATTTAATATAAATGTTCTTTATTTTGTAGAAACCTCGTCGGAAACCAAGTCCGAAAAAAAAGCATGAGGTTTCGGTTGACTATCCTATAGCTTCCTTAATTGTAGCTGCTAGATAGATTGGTTAAGAACCTTTGGAAGTTCCCTGGGATGATACGTTTTTTGAAATAAACACTGAACTGCCACTATACATACACGTGGCAAATTTGTTAGAATTTGTAGCTGGGGATTAGGAGCTCAATATAAATATAATTCAATTTTTTTATGATGTAAGTATCTTTACCTATATTTCAATTTACTTTATGTTAAATTATTATTGATTATGCTTTAACTAAAAACTTGTAGGGTTTTTAATGGAGTCTGTCTCACCGAGGGGAAGGAAAATGTGTATGGATTCTTAGATCCTGCATATACTAATCCCACTGGAACAAAGGCAAATGAAACCCAATCATACATCACTAACACCCTAGAAAAAGAGGGAAAAGAAATTTATTTATGCCCTTATATTAATGAGTAAGTTTAATTATAAGTCTTCAATTATTAATATTTCATGTTTTAAATATTTACTAACTTTTTTCATAGATGATATAGGGGTCATTGACAGTTACTTGTCTTATCAATGGTTGAAAAGACTGTTGTGTGATTTTGTTCCCTACAAAAGAAGTCATTCACACATATGAAGAATATCATTGATAGGTAAGTACACTATAAACTTAACTCTGTATGTTACTAATTAAGCATCTACTAACACTGTTTTTTTGTATTAATCAGTTCATGGCGTGGATATAACATCCTAAAAAGTCGATCAAATTCAAATTTTCAAAATCTAAAGTGGATAAAACTAAAGGTTTGTAATTTTTGTCTTTCTCTTTTCATTGTTTATCTATATTAACTTTTACTTTTTATTGAATTATAGTGTAATAAACAACCAGGAAGCTTTGAGTGTGGATATTACATTATGCAATGGATGGTTACCATTGTAAGACTAGGCCTTAAAAGTGATTGGCATGAGATAACATGATGGTAAATTATTTTTATAATTCTTTAACATATATGTATCTTAAAACTAATTTATGTGAACCTTATTTTTTAATGCAATACTTCACGGATGAGCGACCAATGCCTTCGAAAGCCTTAACTATGTGAGAAATACTTGGTCCACATATTTCCTAAATTTTTATAACTCTAGACTGATGAATAGTGTAAAAATTATATACATAGATAGAGATATGTTATTAGTGTTTGTAATACATTTTGATCAATATATAAAATTTGATTATCTGAATTTATGTATTTCTCTAGTTGGGTTATAATTGAAGAGTCAATTTATATGGGAATTAACATTAAACAAATTGCACTTAAAAAAAACAACGATTTACGAATGCAGCTAATTACCATAGTCGCATTTATAAATCCAGCGCTAGATTTGTAAATGTGATTTACCACAACCGCATTCGTAAATGAGATTTATAAATGCGGCTATGGTAATAACCACATTTGTAAATGCATTACTAGTCCCTGTATAAAATCATTCATAAGCATATACGAATGTGGCTAGTTACTATAGCCGCATTTATAAATCTTATTTACGAATGCGGCTAAATAGTCACAATTGTATTTCTTCGATTTAAGACTACGCATACAATAAATGCAACTATATAGCCGTCATTATAAATATAAATAACCGTTGTTGTAAACCCTTTCTGCACCACCACCAGTGTTTGAGTTTGAGTTTCATAAAAATGTTGGTGTTTCTATATTTGATACGTTCTTCATAAACTTCATATGTTTTAGTGTGTTATATTTCTTGTGAAGAAATTTTTGTAATTATGTTGCTTTTTAAGAATAGTAAAATAATTCATATAAGATTAACTGGATTAAAGTAGATTTAAATTTAAAGATAATTAAGTTTATGTTCATTTTTCTTCTTCTTTATATATCTTATTGTTCTCTATTTTTTTTATACTTAAATACTATCAAGATTGCATCTTAAATTTTTTGTTACGTAATTCAAAAAGTAATTTTTAAAAGTGGTAGTTTTATTACAAGAAAACTTAGTTCAACTCTTGTTTAGCCTTTATTTGGTTGAATTACATTTTTAAATTAAGAGAGTCATGTTTAAATGGAGAAAAGTACTCATAGAACATTTAACCACTACTAAATGATCAAAAATATTATTATTATTATTATTATTATTATTAATAATAATAATTTTTTGTTGCAAAAATTCGAATACATAGCCATTAACTACCATACCAAATAAGCTTTATAGTGACTATTTTTAGAATAATAATAATAATATTAATTAATAATGTCAATAATACTAATATTAATATTGATAATAATATTAATATTTTAACAGTAATATTTATAACAATTTAATAATATTATTAATAATAATAATTTAATAATGTTAATAGTAATTAATAATGATAACATTCATATTACTATTATTTTTAATAATATTAATTTTTTTATATTATTTTTTAAATATTAATATATATTAATATTATTATAATTGATATTAAAAAAAGTAGTTAACACATTTATTGTGATCCGCTAAGTAACACATGTCTTTATTTACCTACTGATCAAATTACCAATATTTACGAATAATATCCTTAAAAAAAAATCTTCCACAATGTGAAAAAATTAAGTATGTATTTTATTTAGTGATTATTGCCGTCAAACTATTTCATTGTTACATACGAAAAAGGTAGCAAATAAACTTGATTTTGCCCGCAAATGATATTTTATATATGTAAAATACATATGTAAGTTCTAATTTATTTATGGATTTAAATCTACAAGTAATTATGAGTAGGTAATAAAAAAAATTCTTGTAATAAAATCTTTTGATATGTTGTGGCCTTGCATTGTTATTGTGAATATGTCATTTGAGTGATGATGGAAGATGAAAGAAGCAAATGTTAGGCTTGTACATAGTGATGTAAGGATGCCAAAAAAATGTGCATGCATGTACGATGTCGTGGCATGAAATGATGTTAAATAATGTGGCATTATGTGTGCATGATTGATTTATGAGTTCACGAAAGAATGGTAAAAAGTGATGAGAAGCATGTCTAAAGCTATGTCAAACTAGGATACCAATCCCTTCTTTTAAAACGAGTTAATTTATTTTGGAGTGCAAATTAAATCATTTAGTTATTAATAAGAAAAAAAAATATTACATGCATATGAATAGTATAAAAAATCACACATATAATTTATCATTAACGCTAAAGCATAATGGGAGGTCTAATTTTAATGATCTTGATTTTGTTACCATCAATAACATTAATTTGTTTAATTGTTGATAGGAAAAAAGGAGAAGAAATATCTTTTGGGAGACATTAACATTCATTTTTATTTGTAGTTCTAGACCATGTAAGTAGATATACATGTTCGTTTTCTTATTTCAATTGTACTATTAGTTATTGTATGATTAACATATAATTTTTATTGTTTTAAGATTTTAAATAAATTAACTGAGTTAATGTTTAAGGATTCTTCAAGCCCTAATCGATATAAAAATCAAGCAATAAAATGAAAGAAATAATAGATTCATGCAAAATTTGTTGTTACGTGTTAATATTTTGGCGTTTATTTACATCGACAAGTCAATCTTCACAACTTGTGATTATTTGTCTTAAAGACAATGTTGTTAGTTGTTTTACTCATTGATACCACGAACTTAAAAAGTACACTAATAAATTAGTATGTCTTGCATATTTCCTAATTATATTTTCTAATTGTTGATTTTTAATTACACTAATATATTCTTGTGTTGTTGTGAATGATGTTTTAAAGGCTTGCGTGACCCAAAAAGTTTGTAATATGGATTTGTCCATTTTATAAAATAATTATTATATTTTAAAAAAATATAAGTAATATTGATTTTTAAAATACATACAGTATTATAATTTATATTTATTTGTGTATCGAATAATTATATCTAAATTTAAAATCTAAAATTAAAATTAATTTCATTAATACGACTTTAATTCTAAAAATACACATGTTCTTTTTTATTTAAATTATTTTATTCTATTCTTTAATTTTTTAAAGAAAACCAAAATAACCTATTGGTTTGAAATGAGTCGGATATAGCCGAAAAATTGTAACTTATTTGGAAAATAGATTAGGTCGAACATATATAAAAAATTTAACTCGTCTAGAAAGACATGCTGAATTTACTCAATCAATCCATTTCACAACTTTAAATATCATTAATTATTATGTCATTTACTTAAAGTAACTCATAATTATAGATCAGATAATTTTTATTATTACTTCAAGTTATATACACTAAAAATTATTAAATAAAAATTAATTAATTATTTATTATATCGATTAAATTAGATATTATTTTAGAAATTAAAAAAAATTATTGATTTTTAAATTAGTTTTTATTATTGATAAATAATTTCTAAATTGGTATCTAATTAGTTACTATGATTTTAACTACCAATTATTTAGATTCTAAATTTGGTAACAAAAACCTTGGTATACCAATTTAGAAAATATTTCTCAATAATATAAACTAATTTAGAAACCAATAATATTTTAGTCTCTAAAATAATATTTAATTTAGTCAATATAACAATTAATTATTCTTTTCTCTAAAATTATTTTTTATTTAATAATTTTCTTGTATTGATAATATTACATAATTAAGTTCTTATTTTATAGATTCAAATTCTTCTAAAACAAAAATTTATTAAAAAAACTACTTTTTAAAGTCAATTGTGTTATAATTAATTTAAAACATGTATTACTATAACATATACTATTAAAAAAATCATTAAATAAAAAATAATTTTAAAAATTAAAATAATTAATTAATATTTAACTAAATTAGAGATATTTTATAAATTAAAAAATTATTGATATCATAGTATTTTTTTCCTTAGTGATATCTCTATTGTTAAAAGTAGTAGTCTTTTTTTTTTGTTACAGTTGTTAAAAAGAAAGTAATCACATAATTATTTTAAAGTTGAAGTTATCAACAACAATGTATTTTAATAAAGGATATTTTTAAGATCTATGTGTTCCATTGTTTAAACACAATAAATTTGTAATCTACATAATACTGCATTTTATCATAACTTTATTAAAATATTTTATCTTAATTAAAGTATTTGTTTATAAACCTTTGCAACATTTATATATATATATTTTTTTTAATACATATCATTAAATTTTATTTAATAATATTTAATTACGTTTTATTTCTTTAATTATTTTTTCGCTTACTCTTTTATGTATCAATTAAGAGTAATCATGAAAATAATATTTAAAATAGAAAATATTTATTTAATGTAATCAAAATTGTAATGATTATGGTTATCAATACTCATGTAATAATTAAATAGACTTAGTTTTATACTCTTTAATTTTTTTTAACATGTTAGTCATGAATTGAAATAGAGTAATTAATTAATAAGTTTTTGAATAGTCCAAAAATACAATTGAAATAGATCTATCAAATTCATCTATAAATAACACAAATAAATAACACAGCATTCAATGTTCTTTGGCTAAACAAATTCAGGAATCAGACCTTACATTTGTGTCATAGATAAATGGCCACCTCAACTATCAAGCTTTTCAACATGATTCTCTTCTTTATCTTCTTTTCTCAAGGTGATGATTTCTTCTATGAAACATAATTTTTTTTTTGTAAATTATTATTTTCATAACTTGTTTATTGCATGATTATGTTAATAAGGTTATAGCAAATGCTCTTTGGAGGATATTCATGTAAGCCAAGCAATAACTGGACTTACAGTGAAGGGAAAGCCAGAACTGAGTGTGACTGTTGCAAACTGGTGTTCTTGTGCTCAATCAAATGTGAAACTGGATTGCAAAGGATTTCAATCCGTTAAATCGATAGACCCTTCAATTTTGAAAGTTTCTGGCCATGTTTGTCTTGTTAATAGTGGAAACCCTATATTAGAGGAGGGTGTTGTTGAATTTAGCTATGCTTGGGACACTCCATTTTCACTTCTTCCTATTTCTTCAGATATTTCTTGTGCTTGAATATGTATCCAAGGAATTGTATTGTTAATGAACTTTGTTATCATACTTAAAATTTAAATTTAAGTATTATATATGTTTTGATTTGAAAGTTGAAAATTTATAAATGATATTTTGTTATATGTTTTTAAGTTAGAAATTACGGACATTCTCAGTTCCTTTATTATAATAAAGAGTTATTGGTTTAAACTTTATACCATTCAAATATCTTTATACCATTCAAATATTTTGGTATAAAAATATTGGAATGAATATTTTTATATGAAATTGTTAATTTTTTTCCAAAGATTGTTAGTGTTTTTTAAAGATTGTTAGTTTTTTTCAATAGGTTTGGTAAAGTGAATCTCAAATAGAATCAATTTTACGTACACAAAGACTCATTCCAATCATTTTCATACTACAAACACATATATAATATAAAGTTATCAATTACCGGTTATAATACAGAACTAAAAACATATTTAACCCTTAATTATTTAATAGAGACTAAAAACATATTTAACCCTTAATTATTTAATAGAGACTAAAAACATATTTAACCCTTAACTATTTAATATTATTTTACAAATTTATTTTATTAATATATTGAAGGATTGAATTATCAGTTATTTTGTTTATCTATGGCAAAGGTTTAGCATGTCCTCCTTTAGTGCATAAAGAAACTTTTAAAATACTGAATCTGATTTTTTTCAATAATATGCAGCGTAAATTTTTATATATTATCACTCAATTAAAAATTATTCAAACATTGACAACAAAAGAAAAATTGAAACTCAAATATAAATAAAGTTAAATTACGTTTACACTAAAATTAATTATATCATTATTTATATTTATTCTTGGACCACAAGACAATGGATTATTAAAAAACAAAAAACACTAGAATAATGCTGATTTTTTTTTTCTGTGAAAATATATAAAGGGATTCTCAACTACAATACTGGTGCAAATTCATAAATGTGGAACATAATTAATTCTACAGATGGGGCATGATCCTTGTTGAACTAGCCATTTGTCTATGCACACCAAGTGAAAAAAGTGGCCACACTTTGGAAGTGTTCTCACAAATTCTTCATCCTCAAAATCCTGCACAATATAATTTACTATTGAATAAATAATATTATAGGAAAAACATTCATCTATTTTGATTTGACTAATCTTTGTTAGGAAACTCATTAACCACTTCAACCAATAACTCATTGATAAATTTGTTTGTGTTTCAAACTATATCACATTTTTTTTTTATATTTGAGTCCAAATATAATTTACTATATATGCATGTGAATATTAAATTTAGAAAATATTACTTTAATATTTATGCAGTAAAAAAAACAGTTAACAATTTTTCAAACTTTCTCTATCTCTTCATAGACTATGTAGTTGGTAAAAATAACATATTTCTAAAACAATAACTCTGCTTAAACTCATGCATTTTCTCACCTGGAAGCAAATAGAGCAGCATGATTCATTGTATAGTTTCAACATTTTACTGAATTGTTGAACAGGAAGGTCTTGGATGATATTCCAAGCCATCCCTTTGACTGTGATTCCCCTGACAAAGCCATTATAAATATCTGATTCTTCTCTGTAAATTGTTCCATGTGCACTGATCTGCAAACATTAATTTCGTACAAAATTGATGTGAAAAACTCCAGGGCTATGCAGTTTTCAAATTTTATATTTCTTTTGTATATGCTGTCCTTACATGACATTCATAGGCTTGTGCAACAACTGGACATATCCATTCCATAAATACTTTTCCATTTAACAAACTCCTCAATAGGGCAATCTGCAAATCAACATCAAATTTAAGAGTTCACATTTTACAGATGAAGAATGCCATTTCTAGCAAGCTTATATATAAATGGTATTAGAGCAAAAATCAAAAGTTTGATTTTCAAAAGATACTGTCACAGTTATTTGAACAGTTATATTTTTAAGTTAAAAGAGTTATATCTTAATTGATATCTAGTTTTAGTTCAATTTTTTTTTCTCTTCATTCCTGTTTATTGATTCAGCATCATTACTTTTTACTTTATTTCAATTACATTACATGTTTCAGTTTATGCTAAACTGTTACTTATTTAATCAAAAAGCACAATTGTTATAACTTCAAGAACACATCCTTTAATCAAATATTTGATTAAGCAAACAACAAAATATGTAATTGTATCATTACCTCTAACCTAATACTTATTTAACAGGTGCAGAGTGTTTTTAGCCACTAGCCATTGGTGAAATAATATGATTATATGAATCTATCTATTGCCAAAAACCATGAAACTTGAAGTATTACCTTTGATAGATTCTCAGCAACTGCAGCATTGTTTAGCAATTCTAGTGCAGCAATTGCCCCTGTGACAGCTCCTTTGCAAGCACCATCAAGAAAACCAGCTTCTGTTGTCTGGCCACAGATGGCTCCTGCAATTATCCCCATTATGGACCCTCCTGTGCCAAATATCAAACATTACTTACAACACCATAGAATGGTTTATTTCCAATGTTTTGGTAAATGTTGCAAGGAGAGAGACCTTGAGAGGAATCTCATGAAGAATAATATTTGACAATTTAAACTTAAACCGAGTCTGAAATGTTAAGTTTTTCTAAGAGAAAAGACTTGAAAAATTGGACATCAATTAGTTTAATATGTTTGGTGTATGCACGAGTCATTGATGTGTATCTTCTTGGTGACTCTTTCTGAAAAAAGCCAGCATAAGGAAGGTGTGTGATCTATCTCTCTCTATATATATAATTGATCTCACCAGATAGGATGAAATTTTTTTGTTGGTGTTTTAGTGTTGCAAAGATTAATGGTAAACACCAAGTTTTGTCTTCCAGAGAGGAAGGTTGTAGGGATGGTAATGATGAATGTTTGGTTTAGACTCAAATTCCTAAACTATGAAATGTGCAACATAATATGATGTAACATGTTGTAGTTAGCCATGTGGACTGAACTAGTAACTAGAATATGATGAAAAAGGCAAAGTTAGCAATTTAACACATCACCTAATGCCAGAATGCAGGTAAATTCAGCAAAAACAAGTCTCTTGAGAACTTTCATGAACTGATGAAGTGCATAACTGTCACTGCCAGCCAAAAGCCAGATGGAAAGAAGTTCCTTACACCTTGTTGTGGCTTGACTGAATCCAGAAAAGCAGATGGTCATAGTTGAGAGAAAGGGTGAGAAAATGGGCTTAGACTGAAAGTGAGAAGATGAGTAAAATGCAAGATGATTTGGGTTGAAAAGTGGTGAAGCTGTGGTGGCATTTAAGGAGTGAGGAAAAGCACGTTAAAAAGGTTTTTCCAAAAGTGCATGTCTGGTGCCAGAATCTGAGGACTATATATAGTATGTAACAGCAAAGTAGTGATTACATTGATGCCACATAATGAGTAGATGGAACAGGCACATGTTTTGGAAAAAGAAAAGAGAAAGGTTAGTGGAGAGAACACTGCAAACTCATATACCTTAGTCTTCCTTTCCAAAGGTCCACATGCCCCTTAGTAAATAGAGTGAGAATGTTAGTCCAACCATTTAGACTTTCATTTCTATAATATTATAGATTCCATTATCATATTCTTCAAATTCAATATCAATTTTACATGATTTCAAAATTAAAATTGTGTTTCATAAATTCTTTTAATATGAAGTCACGAATGTAAAACATTACTTATCCAAATGTAATTTATTTTAAATATACTTATTCTAAAAACAACAACACCCACTACAAAAAATCATAAAATAAAAAACAATTTTAGAAACTAAAAATAATTAGTTGCATTAAATTAAAAATCAGAGACTAAAAAAAATTTTGTGGAATTTTTTTTTTCATTTCACATAAAAATCAAATACAGGTTAAAATTTAATCAGGTGCAGGAAGTAGTTGGCTTAGTTTGAAGAGTAAATTTTGTTTGCTAACATATTTGGTTATCCTCAAGAGACACCTTTAAAGTTTAATTAGAGAATGGGCCGTTGAACTTTTTGGGCTTGATTGGCCCAGGCCTAGTTGGGATTCAAAGTTCAAATGTGATTTTGGTGTGATTATGTTGTTGTCAATTAAATCAATGCACGTTCTAAATGTCACAATCACAGAGAAATTCATCAATGCAGTGGTTGGAACTGGCTAATTTCTTATATATATTTTTTTTTCATTCATCGTAATGTAGGAAAGTGTATTTCCACTGCCTAATTAATTGTGCAATTTCAAATAATTTCTATCATAATCATGTATTAGTTGACAAATTTACATGCAAATTTATCTTCGAATTTAATTTCGTAAGTAATAATTTATGAATAATTTAAAAAAAATTGTAGTGTAGATGTTTATGATAGATTTGAAATATTAAATAATTTTAAATTTTTTTAAATCAGAATTAATCTAGTAAAAAGTTTATAAAAGTTAAGGAAATTATAGAATTTAAGATTAGGATTTCCAGAGATGAAAATTGAGAACTCTTTTTCTTTATACATTTGGAATTAAGTTTGTAATTTCTTTAAGTTTATAAGTTTTGGATATATAAAATAATTTAATTGATTCAATGGATAAAAACTTTGAAATACAAAATGTGAATTTGTAGGTTTAGGAGAAAATATTTAATTTAAAAATTGAGAGAATTGATTAATTTAATTAAAAAAATGAAGAACTAAAATTACTTATAAATTAAGTTAGAAAGATCAAAGTGTAATTAAATATTGTTTAACTTGAGCAAGAAACTTACATAGTGTACATATAGCATATTCCATATTAGTTATTTTCAAGATTTTACATTCATCCTACTACCAATGTATATTATCAATGAAAATTTTACACTTATTGATCTTGCTTAAGATATTGTTTGTGGATTTTTCTCCTTAATTCCAAATCTCAAATAAAAAAATATTTACTAAATCACAAAAAATCACCATATTTATTTTCCATCGATTGTTATATAATATTATTTATTATAAGTAATGGGAATGGGATGTTGTAGTCCAGAAACAATGCCAACATATTGTTGGTTTGAGGATAATTAAACTAAGATTTTTTTAGAAAAAAATTGTTTTTGAGTTTTGTAAAATAATTAAAATAATTACAAAAAATAACAGCAGTTGTAATTTTTGAGTTAAAAAAATATTAATCAAATCTGTAGATATTTTGCATCTATAAAATAAAAGGTTGAAAAGAATTAATACTTTATATATTTATTTTAAAATTGTGAAATGCACGTTCAATCCAAAGACACTATTATTGGTTTCAACGTGCTTTAAAATAGAGTACAAAAACACAATTATTCTGTACACATGTTTCTTAAATATAAATAGATAGGGAAGTGAATAAAGTATTATGCAAGGATTTTTTTTTTCTTAATTAGCATTTTAGTTTCTATATCAAGATTAGAAATCAATTCAATTATCATATTTTAAAAAATTCAATTTCATCTTAATTTAAAAAAAAATCAATTTCATACTATTTTTTTTAATCCAACTCTTTTAAAACAATTCATAATTCTAATTGTTTTTAAAACGATTCATATATAAATTCGTTTTAATAAAAACAATTTAATATAAGGAACCATATTAAATAGTTTTTAAAAAAATAAATTATATTAAATATTCTAAAATCCGAAAGATGGAATTATTTTTTGTCTTTATATTAAGGATTAAAAATTAAAGAACTAAAACGAGATTAATTATTTTCTTTTACATCGTCTTACAAATTAAAGAAATAAGGTATAAAAAAAGACAATGAAATGAAGAAAAAACATTTAAAAGTAAAAATAAATTAAGGATTTTTTATTAAAAAGTTTTAAAAAATTGTTATTTAATGAAAATTTAAATTATATTTTGCATCCTGGCAAGTTCTTAAAATATTGATATTAAATTTTTGTCTCTCTAAAATTTAAATATATTTTTATTCTCTAAAATGTAAATATACTTTCTAATTTTTTTAATAAAAAATAGATAAAAAGACCTTATATAAAATGATATAGTCTTAACATTGGATTAATGAAGCATCTAACCAAAAAAATCACTTTTAATAATAAAATTCATGTATTAAAAACTGTCATTCCATCAAATTTTCTTTTATTATTAACCAGAGACTTAAAATTATGTTTAATATATTTTTAATGCATACTTAATATATTTGAAATGTTAGAGTCAAATAAAACAAATTTTACCCTAAAAGCCAAAAAGTTATGAAATCATAGCTAAAAAATGAACAAGAAAAACTTTTATCATTGATTGCACAATTGACACATTAGATATATGAATGAATTATGACAATGAAATTGAATAATATGAGAAATGTGATTTGAGAGAGAAAGAACCTGAAGAGTAGTAATGTCTTTTTTGCATGCTTCTGTAACAAAGTGTTACTATCTGACAGCTTCAATGTCGTCTTTAACATTGGTGACAACTATGAAGACATGAAAATGAAGAGGGAAAGAATCTTAGAAGGATTTCCAAAATGTGACTATGTTTCGTTTATAATGGGAGAATAAATTAATAATAATACTTCAATTTTGTTTTTGTGGAAACAATTTTGTTTTTGTGAATAAATCATTCGTCTAGATGATGTTAAAATCTATCTCTTTTAGTATAATTTTATGTTAAAATATTGTAAATAAAAAAATGTTATTGGAAAAATTATGGAAAAATGTTCACTAAAGATAGTTATTTAATTTTTTTAAGGGGATTAATTATTGAAAAAATATTTATTCCAGTAATATAGTTATAAAAAAGAATGTAAAAAAAAATTAGGTTAAAATCAACTTATATGTTAATAATATAAGGGTTTTGTGATACTTATATAATTGTGTGTAATAATTAGTTTACTTTATAATAGTTATTTTAAAAATTGTACCTGGTTTATAAGTTGGTTTATGTATGTTTTTACGTTAATTATATACAAATAAATTATGAGTTCATAAGTTGGTTATGTATTTTTTTTACGTTAATTATATATAAATAAATTATGAGTATTGAATTAATGAAGGATAACAATATTTTTTTTAAATGACTATAAATAAATTTAAAACAATTCATTGTTCATTTATATGAAATCCTATCTCTCTAGAATTATAAATCATTTACCTTCTTTCTCATATTTAAGATTAGTCATTCATCTTATTTATTATTATTTAGTCTCATTTATGAGTAAATATTAAAGAGGAGATCAAAATAATTTAATAAAAATTTGATCTAAGTAAGTTTCTTGTTCTCTTGAAGTTGGGTTTCCTCTTTTCTCATTTTTCTTTGCATGTGAAGGTTCTTTCCTCCATTTGTCTGATATAGGTTGAAATTTTGGAGATATCTCTGCCTGAGTTGGAAACTTTTAGGTTTTAGAGTTATTTTCTTGCAAAGCAAGGTACCACTATGCTTTGTTTTCATGAAAGAATAATGTATTCACATCAAGCTACTCCAACGACATATCCATGGACACCACAACTGCAAGTAGAACTTTGATTTAGAACTTTGATGACATATGTTTATAACTACATGTGAGAAAATGTGGATGTTGTCCCTAAGAATTTCTTTTAGTTTGACTTGGTGATGTATCATATGGTTGCTCTAGCGTTTAAATGATAACATCGCTTACATCCACATATTAAACCTTTACTTCAAACTTTCTTAAACTCCCTTCAGATTATAGTAGATATTTTTTTTTATCAAAAGTTGCATCTCTACTGAGAATCAACCTCTATTCAAAAGGTGACTACCTTTTTGCTCTCTCTCCATAGCTCACAAGAACTCGTTTCTTGGTTTTGGGTTCTATATTACCACCATCCACATGATAGTATGTTGGACAACCAAGAACTTTCAACATAGAGTAGTTTGTTGACTTACCAAACCACACATCAAATAGAGTCTTGAATTCCTTTTTTATAAACAGATCTAAGAATGATTCACCAAGAAGCATGCCTAATACATTCTATCCATATCTAGATGAGACAACATACATTTCTCTCTCCCTAACAAGGTTCTATTAATCTTTTCATTTAACTCATTATGTTATGGAGTATGATAAAAAATTATAATGTCTCACAATACCTTCATTTTTATAAAAGTTGTCAAACTCCATGTTGTTGGGTTTAATAGTGTCAAAGTTCAAGAGGGGGGGTGAATTGACCTTTTAAATCTTTCTCGCAGAAAGAGTGTTTAACATAGTTTACAGAAAATAAATCGATTTATGTGAAAATGAACAGATTTATTTTGGCACTGTTTGTGTTTGAAAAACGTTTATACAGTCAAGATTATCACAAGATTATGCAGATCGATTTTCCAGATACACACACTGATATACTGATGAAGAACAGTAAATCACAAAACAACAAACTTCAATTTCAAGCAAGTGATTAAGGTTCAATTGATAGCTTGACAATTAATTGAGTAACCTATTACAATCAACCTGTTCCAGTGGCTTTTAACAGATTATAAATGT
>Ga0123342_1005272_pt1 | contig 18926 bp, 10 predicted proteins | sample Turbeawhitnodule_FD_89960 | JGI IMG/M metagenome (GOLD analysis project Ga0123342, IMG submission 89960) | Root nodule microbial communities of legume samples collected from Mexico - Turtle bean Mexico white nodule | ecosystem: Host-associated > Plants > Roots > Nodule | place: Mexico: Nepantla...
CTATACATACCTACATATTTGGGCCCAGTTTCATGGGCTTTTGCTTAATAATAATTTCCATTCTATTTTATTTCTTTCGTTATTTAGTTTACTTTCGGGTTGGCTTAGTACACCTTGCTTTCGATCGGCTTAGTACACCTTGCTTTCGATCGGCTTAATACACCTTGCTTTCGGTCGGCTTAATACACCTTGCTTTCGGTCCAATCTCTTGGCCCAGTACAGTACAGATTATTTTTTTTACTCATTAATCTAATTCGCTATTCTATTTTAAGTCCACACAAATTATTGTTTATACAAATAATTATTATCCGATGGACTCATTAATCTAATTCACTATTCTATTTAAGTCCACCTTCTATAATATTGTTTGTATAAATTATTGTTAGTGTCCATGCAGGTTAATTAATAGTGATGAAGGTGGCTTGTTAACTTTGCTTAAATAAAAAAAAGTATACTATAAAGGAAAATTTCACTTTATAGCATTTTATTAGTCTTGAATAGGTTTGAGTAGAAAACGGGATGTTTGTGTATATCTTATATTTGAATATAATAGTATATAAAAATAATAATATTAATAATTGAATATAAAATATTATTTCATAATAAATATGATTTATTAATAAAAAAATAAGTTAATTACATTTTTTTTTCAGTTTTTTACTTCAATTTCAATTTGTTCAGTTTTTTTTATATTTTTCTTAGTTTTTCTTTATAGAAAACCGAAAAACAGTAGATTTTCACATTCAGATTTGCTTCAATGGTGTGAAATTTCGATATATTCTTTTATTAAATTTTGGTTGTGAAATTAAATAATATTTATCTATATCGAATTTGTGACTGAAGATATTATTGAATTTTATGCGTTGTAACACATTAAACTTAGACGTTAACCAATATTTGACAAGTATGGGGTGGTACAGTTAATAAATTTGGAGGTTGCAAAACAACTAATTGCAGGATGGGCCTTGGCCCAAATAAATTCAATAAACTTCATTCTTTGAAATCGACTGTCTAATTACTTTTCTAATTCATTAGTTTTCCTGTTTTTAAGACTTATATGAATTTTTAATCTATAATTTTCAATTAATAATATTTTTTATTATAAAATAATTTATTATCAATGTTTCACTTGTTATAATTCAAACATAAGAGACTTTCAAACGGTTAGACTTTATAAATCGTATATTCACAAATTACACAATTAGAGTTTACGTTTTAACTATTTTTTAGTTGTTGTTGTTATTTTTTTAAGGTTCAATTATTGTTTTTATTCACATCTTTAGTCACTTCTTTAAAATTCAATTTTCTTCTAATTTTTATATTAATTTTTTGTCTAGATGAACTAGATAATGGGCATGCGATTCATGTAACAAATATTTACGACAAATCAAAGTGAAAACATATATGTAAAATTGAAAATAGTTAAAGGATTTTTTTAATAACACCAAATGAAAAATACAATAAATTAAGTATGCTTTTACTTTCTTAATTCTGAATATTTTCAAACAAATAATATTTGAAGTCAAATTGGATACTTCTTCTTAACTTGTTTCAATAAGGATTTTCAAACAAAATTGCTGTTTTGCTTGAAATAATAAAGTTTAAAAAATTATGAAACGCCTTATTATAATACTAAAGAAAGAAAGAAAATTTTAAAATTATGAGAATAGGAGAAAATTAGATATTAGTTGATAGTTTCAATGTTTCGTTTCTAATTTTGTGTATCTTTACGTAAAATTATACAACGTCTAAAAAACTTATGAATAAAATTCGTTAAATTTTAAATCAAGAGATTGTAAATATTTTTTTCTTTGGTTTCTTTAAACATTCGGTTCCAAATTTAAAATAAAAAATCATGACGAAAACCCGAATTAATATATAAAATAATATTAAAATGCAAATAAAAACTCAAAATCCTAAGATAAATGTATAAAATAATGGAGTAAAATAAATTAAAAATTTGTAAAAATGTTAGGTTATAGTTTGAATGTTTCGTTACTATATTTCATATAAAATATTATAACATTTAAAATAAAAGTTCTCAAAGAAAATCATTGAATTTTAAAAGCAATAAATTGTATATTTTTCCTTTTTTTACTGATTTGTTTTCAAATTTAAACGATAAAAAATTTAACCTAAAACCAAATTAGAAGAGAAAGTGATAACAATTTAAAAGTAAAAAAATAAATAAGAAAAAAACTTAAAACAAATTTTGAGTAGTGTGAGTTTCTGGGTTAAGTGAAAATTGTAATATAATAAAATTAGTTATGCAGTTTAAAATAAGTTTCTTATTTTCGGTAAAAGCTTTTTCTGGATGTTAAAACGATTTAACAAAAACATCCAAGTATTTATATGTAATTTGTACATGATTTAAAGTTTTGTTAGATAGTTATGTATCTATTCACACTATTTCTCTTAGTATCTAAAATAAATTTATATTGTTTACACCAAATACCGAATGATGAAAAGGTTGAAAGATTAGGTTGAATAGTCGAAAGGTTGAAAGACCGATAATAAAATTAAAAATTAAATAGAAATGAATAAATAATTAAATGGTAAAAATACTGTAATAAAGTTCAGTAAATAGATCCAAACACGGACAATACATTTAATAAATATTAGGTGGAAAGAGTAAAAGTTTAGTTGGGTTTAAAGTTCAATAAGTGAGTAATATAAATAGGTGATCAACTAAAGAGATAAGTAAAGTGCATTTTATTTGATAATTAACCAAAATTAATTATGACTTTATTATCGAAGTCTTTTGCAGATACACACTCTGAGAGCTGATATCAAGACCGTAGATCGAGAGTTCCAATTGATCAAACCCAACAAGTAAGAGTTCATTATTCATATCCAAGTCGAAATCCAAAATCAGTAAATAATGTAACTAAATTAAAGATAGAAGACAGAGAAGTGAAAGGATTTTAGTTTGTAAACGTGTTATGGTTAGTGATAGAGAACTAGTTTAATAAATTTGAAAAGCATGACTGAATAGAGTCATGTTGCTTTTGAGAAGATATTGACAAAATGGGTGAGAGTGTCTGAATTGTTGAGTCACCACCACCTTCTTTTGAACTTCAATATTCCAAGATGTTTATATGCATGCACATATAAACAAGTGAGATATAATTTTGGGCAATTAATTATAATATTATTGAATCCACTTTGATAGGTTGAGTGCTTGAACTTGGGCCAGTTAGTTAGTAGGTTCCCTTCAACCACTGCCCCTAAATATGTCTCCAAATCTAAACCAATATATTGGGAAGGTATGATATGCCATCTATCACCTTAACTTTGGGACCCTTCAACCCTTTATCCTTATTCATCTATGCTAGTTGACAAATGAAGACTTGGGTCAAAAGTGGTCAAATAAAAAAAATAAGCAAAAGTGGCTTTAAAAGGTTCAAGTGTGATGATTTCTTACAAGTTACAAGCCCACGTTGCCCATCCCCTTTTCATCATGCCATGGCCCATTCTAACTGTCCTCTTCTCCTAGTTTCATGGATGCATTGCATCCAACCCCTTTCACTTTCCATTAAACAACCACAACAAATATGTTGTAATCTTATGAATATTTTCCTCTCAATCATTAACTTCTTCAATTTGGCAACGTGTACAAGATTCTAGGAATTTATCATTTTAAGTGCTTCCCATCACTCCTTTCAACTCTTGGATTTTGCTTGTGGTTGCCCTTATATCTCATATTGCTTCCACTCCCACCCATTCGTTTCTTTTTAGTCATCAATTCTTAATGGAAAGGTAGAACTTAAGAGTGAGCTTCATTCCTTCGATATCTTAGTTTTTAGACTTTGACGAATATGAATAAAATAAATGTGGAAATAATTTTAAACAATAATAAACATTGTGTTCTAGTCAAGAGAGATATCTCCTTATTAGAGCATATAGTGAAGCTAGAAACGATTGTCTCTAACCCTAGATAGTGTTGTTGAGTCGTTTCTTTCCGTTTTCCTAGTCGTATTAAGTTTTAATAATTCTAATCCACATATCTGTCAATCATTATGATTTTTGCTCCATCACTCATAAATACCATGATCGGAGATGATTCGGTTATAAGCACTAACATGCTCATTCCATGACGATACAATATCAATCTCATTATTTTCTCCTCGTATTATTATAATGACTGAAATAACGGAAATTGATTTAAATGGAAAATTAATATTTAATATTAAAAAAAAACGAAAACAATACCAAATACAAAAGGGTGAGAAGAATAGGTAACATAAGAATGACACATATAATCGAAAAAAGGTAAAACAACTCAATTGGAAACACCAGCTAAACTAAATGCTTTAGTTGAAAGAAATCCTTTATTGGAAGAACAATTATTATTTTTAAAACTAGTTTTAGTTTTTGAGAATGAGAAGCTAAGTTGTTGAAACCCTAGTATTTGTTGAAGAATGAGAGATATTAATTACACCGTCAAAATGGATAAGGCAAAGGGGGTTTGGGAGAAGAGAAGATTGGGGTTGGTGGCGTGGGTCCTAGAAGAGATGGAGGTCGGAGTTGGTCCATGACGGCAACCAATGAGTCTGCCTCCATGTGTGGAACTCGGTAGAACAAACGCAATCACGTGAATACATTTCTATGTCAAATATTTCCCAAGATTTCTCACAACATCATTGCAACAATAATGTTGCCTTTATTTATGCTACATTTTTCAATCTCAACAACAGAATATACACAACCCAACTCTTTCAATCTTCGTATCTTGTTCCTTTTTTTATTTATTTGACTTCCTTCATTATGTACATAATCATTTCTGTCTCACTATATCTCCTCCTTCGTTTTTTGTTTGGTTTATAACTGTTGTGCATGAACCATTTTGTGTTAGATTCATTATGTGCATATGTAATAATGGTTATGCATAAAATCATTGTCATATATGCCACGTGTGATGACAATTTTAAACTATTATAAAAACTAACAATGATTAATGACTAATGATTAAACCAATCACCATTCAAGAATCATGAATAAAAGAAGTTTCTAAGTTAAAATCGGTTGGAGATCCCACATCGACTAGAGATTATGACATTTCATTGTATATAAGTGAGTACAAACCTCATCTTTTTGAGCCAGTTTTATGAAGTTGAGTTAGGCTTAAAACTAACTCCTTAACAAAATCTGTTTTATTTTAGCCTAATCATCTTCTAAATCCTTGACATACCATAATTTTCATGCAAAAACCTTTCTGAAGGTTTATTTACAATATCAAATTCTATGGTGCACATTTTGCTATTATTTTAGTTTTAGATTTAGAAACACTTGTAAGAAAAGAAGGTTAAATAATCGTTTTTAAGTTATGGATTATTTTTAAAATGTATCAGTTTCTTCTCCCTTAAGAAACAATCCAAATTAATTACTTGTACATTCATAGTAATTAATTTAAAATAAACAGGCACAGCAACAGTAAAATAAATGCAACCTTGGTTTATTTAAAACTTGCATTTCATTTGTTGATGTGTTTGATGGGATTGTACAGACGAGAATAATGTCTACTTGTGCTTATACAAACTGATCCTTTAAAATTGTAGAAATTAAGAAAGAAGAAGAGCATGTGAAGAAGGTTCTTCAATGGAGACATGTGTGGTTTGAGTTAAAACATCCAAAACACAAGTTACAGGGACCATGGCCATGTTGCTTCAAAGCAAGAAACTCCTTCACTTCCTTCTCCTAACTCTTTTGCCTCGGATGCCTTTGCTCTCTGTCATAATAAATATACAAAAAATATGATGCAGAGTTATCAACTGATATACAAAATTCAATATTCTTCTGCTTTTCACAATCAACTATTCAGCTTCACGTTGCTTCCTTAATATTATAATAAATTATTCACTTTGATTCCCAAATCTCTCTCTCTCTATATATATAGCTATTACTTTAGTGTTGAATTTTTCAAAATGTGACAAAATTTCATTTCATTTAGTACATACAATATTTTATATAATAAAGTTACAATAGTGGAGATGTACAAAATCTGATAAAGTGGAAGGCTACTCTTAATAATATTATCCATATCACAAGTCCCAATTGTTTGCTGAACAATTATATATTACAACTTCTAATTAATGATATAAAAAATAATATTTTTGTCATTTCAAAAAAAAAAAAATTAAAATTTTAGATAAAAAAGTTACTCAATACACATAATGAACAACACTAAAAAGCAAGCATATGAAGCTGATGAAGAAATATTTAGCAGTAGGCACCTGCATTGTTTCCAAAGCATCTGACTCTGAATTGAAGTCATAGTAGCTACTTGCTGCACTAAGTTTCATAGAGAGGAACTACATGTAAAACAAATGTATTTATGTTACCTTTCAACTATATTTTATTTTTTGCTGCAAAATAACTGAATCCAATGCTATTTTTTTAAATAAAAAATTACCTCCACTTGATGCTGCAAGGACTGCACATAGTTTATGATCTCGTCCAACATTATTGCCATGCCCATGGTCTGCAAAAACCAGATATTGACTATTAAAGTAAGACACATACTAATTCAGTATAGTAAAAACAAAATGAACATCATCGAATCCTTACCTTGTAACATCCTGGGACAATGTTCTGCAAGCACCTAAGTTTTTCATTGATTTTCCCTCTTCTAACCTGAATAAAAAAGACAGCATAATACCCTTTAACATATAATTATTTTAAAAGTGGTATCTATGAGTGAGAAATGAAATTTAGAAAATATACCCTTTCTGCTAAACTGTGACTATCTGTAGCTTGACCTCTTTTGGCTCTAACATGAACTACTTGGTTTGGTTTCTTGTCTTCTACCGCATTCCTTTTGACTCTCTTGCCTCTTCCAGAACTCTGAAGACAACAAATAAATCATGAATATCTATCTTGCATATGAGTAAAAAATTGTGCATGAAGAATGGAATAAAATGAACAAGCCCAAGAAAAATTACATTTTTTGTGTTGCTTCCACTCTCAGAAATATTAGGAGTTGAGTTACCAGAACTGGGATCACACATATCAGTTGCTTCCCTTTTTTTACCTTCATGGACTTCATTTGAACTGATAGGAACTAACACTGGAACTGCATTGTGATCCACACATTGAAAAGGAGCAGGAAAATTTCCTTCCAAGTTTGGTGGAAATTGAGGTTCTGGAGAGGCCAATAAGGTGTCATCAAATGGCAGCAAGTTTTGAATTTCCATGTTATCGATATCTAAGAAAGGAAAAGAGGGTCTAAAGCTTTGGAAATGTGCAGTGAATTGGGCCATGTGATTTATAAGAGAGGTTTTGAAAGGTTTGAAGTGGTATCTGGATTATGTGGCTGAGAGTGGTATTTATAATGTAGGATTGCAGCTACATTAACCAATAGGAATAGTCTAAGTAACCCACGTGGCAGCTGAAGGTTCTGCAGTTGTGTTCCCTGGTTGGCCCCACACACAGGAGAAATGTCCAATTACAATATGGGCCCATGCTTTGTGAGACAAGCACTGTAAGATGGGTGAATGCCTTTATGAGGAAAGCAGGGTCTATTCTTTGGAGCTTTTGGAACTTTTAATTTAATGACAAAAAAAGAAACCTTTAATTGGGATCCTATCTTTCAGATCTCTCTTATCAAAGTTTTAACTGTTGTGGGAAAAGGGTAGTTGTTTCTACCTTCAAACTCTCTTCCCATGTATCAACATAATGTTTTCTGGAGTGGAACTTGATCTTCTTGCTTTTAGTGCTGCAAGATTCACTCTCTTATTTCTGCAATTATTTCAACAAACATTATCCAAAGCTAAGACCCTATTTCCAAATTTTTACTTCTAAATTCTCACTCAACTAACAATGCTACTAAAATCCTTTTCCTATGCCTCAACTCAACTACATGGATTACACATCATTCCAGTAAGCTACATGCTACATTTTCACACACTTTTTTTTTTCCCTTAAATATGTTATTAGTGAGATGTTTTGAGTTGATCGGTTCAACAGTATTATTGTCCCACACCTGGAAGCCTCACATCCGATCAAGGTCGAATACCGAAATTTCACTTGAGCGTCAGAGTGTCTTTTGCAGGTACATCCGAGTTTGAAATTCACGAAGGAGTGATAGGAAAGCTAATACTGTTTCGAGAAGAAGGACAATCGTTCTCTTCACTACAAAAAAAATCATTTCATAGAAACTAATTTTAGAGACAAAATAATTAGTTGTTATAATGATTAAATTAGAGACTATTTTAAAAACTAAAAACATTATTGGTTTCTAAATTTGTTTCTATTATTGATAAATAGTTTCTAAATTAGTATTTAATTAGTTACCAATGTTTTTGTTACCAAATTTATAATCTAAATAATTGGAAGTTAAAAGTTTGGTAACTAATTAGATATCTATTTATAAACTATTTATCAATAATAAAAACTAATTTAGAAACCAATAATTTTTTTAATCTTTAAAATGGTCTCTAATCTAGTTATTATAACAACTAATTATTTTTGTCTTTAAAATTAATTTTTATATAATGATTTTCTTATAGTGCTTGGTTACCACCCGTTCGAGAACAATTATTTTTGGAGATTATTTTGTTGTAATATATCGTATCGGCTGGAATTAATATTTCTTTATTTAAAAGTTTATTGTAATACGATAAATTTTACCTGCTGAATTACTCTGTACCTACCATCATCATTATCACAGCAATAAGGATACGGTAATTGTAGCCATAGAACATGGAAAATAGTGAAAATAATTTTCCTGAAAGTTGATCATCTACCATGTTTGTCTGAACTTGATGCTATATCACATCATGGTGCATTATGATTGATACCGAGAGCATTTGCCTCTTCAAAAAGTGTTGTGTTGAATGCAGAATTTTAAAATTGAGCATGCACTTTGTAGGAAAAGGCCCTGCAGGATTTCTTGGCAAGCAAGTTTAATTGTTTTTCATTAAGCTATTCAAACAAATCTGTCAATTTTTCTTTCTACTGTTTGAACCAGGGACCTGATTTTCTTTTGTTTGGTGACTTGCCTCTGATTTGGACTGACATTTGAGAAGTGAATGAACCAAAGTTTAGAACAGAAGTGGCCTTGTGACATGTGGAGTGTATCTTTGGCATATGACACTTCATTCAATTCTCATTAATTAAAAAACTACTTAAATTCTGATTTAAGGGTAGATTCCTAGGCCTCCAATTGCTGCTATGGCCAAATAGCAATAGTTGTTGGTTACCCTATATGCCCAATTGTGGTTGTAGCTCTTACAAAAGTGGAGATGGTTTGAACAATTGTGAGAAGCATTGGGGATTGGTATTGAAAGAGAAACTGTTAACTTTGGGACAAGCTTCCCTATAGAAGTAAGGCCTCAGTGCCCCTTTTCAAAGCCATATAGCAGGCACTGCCTAATTTGACAACTTGAATGTAAGACCTTACCAGATTACAAGAAATTTTGTCATGTTATAAACGTGGGATGAAGTTGCCCATGCACTTGCATTTAATCTTTTGCAAAAATTAAGGTACTACAGCCAAACAAGTTGGAATTTTCATGAGGATACCATTTACAAAGATGGCCTATGGATGGCTATTAATTAGGTTGGATTCACCTAACACATAACTGCATTTGACCTTTGCTATTACCTTTCTACTTTCTCCACCTTGCTCCCCATTCTCCTTCTTTCTCTTCTTCTTCTCTATATATTTTAGTTTAGGTTAAAATTCTCATCACTCCTAAAATATGATACATTAGTAAATTAAATTATTCACATTTATTCAAATTAGGTTTACATCTATCTATATATTATGAAAAAAATGGTATAAACTATATTGACCGTACCGGTACCGCAACAAACCCCTTTGAGATCGGAGAAATAATATCACTAGGATCAATCATCCATTTGAAGTATTGTCCGCTTTGAAGGTTGGTGTTTCGTCACAGTTTTGTCCTTAAAGAACACATTGGTGGGTTAAAGGAATAATGAATATATAAACTACCCTTAACCTCAACTTCTGAGTAATGTGAGACTATATTGACTCTATCAGAAGAATTAGTAAAAATCAACTCATTCAGAGTTTGTTCTTAGAAGAGAAATTAATTTATATCCATCAAACTTAAACATACATCATATGCAGGCATGTTATAACACAGTTTTAGCATTTGATAAAATGACTTATGAAGAATTGTTGAAGAGAATCTTCTTACTTTCTTCCAAAAGTGACATCCAAAGCTTATCCAAGTACATAAGATTCAACAGTTCATATATGTCATTTTTCTTCTTCTTTCATAATATTGGCATATAACTTTATCATAAAAGTCTTTATGCAATCATACACGCTTTACCTCTATTGTATTTCGTTGGAAAATGATAAAACAGGACATGAATCTATCAACTTTTGGACTACAATATCATTTCATATATGGTGCCCACTGATTTAGGTTTAAGTTCATCCTTCACATCATTCATTTTTTCCTTTTTTCTTTCTTTAATACTTCACATCATTGGTGCAGCGTAAGGAAACATTTTCAAGGAGAATTTCATAAGTGGGCCCTTCTATTTTTTATCCATTCCAACTTCTATTGGGCCAAAAATATTTCAGTTGGGCTTTACTACTTTCACTATGTTTTTGCTAAGCTCACCATCCCTTTATTTTTTTTTTATTAAAATACATACGCAAAAAAAGAAAATTATAGAAAAAAAATATGTGAATAACATTTTTTAAAAGATAACTAACTAGATCAAGTTTTTTTTGTAGTTAAAGAAGTGATTTTAAAATAGAGCGATGATATTTTTACAATTCTTATTTTATATAAATAATCATAACAAAATAATGATATAAAATTTAAATTAATTAAATAATTTTTAAATTTTATATTATTATAATAAAGTTTTCAACTACTTGTAAATAAACAAGGGTGATCGAAATATCATTGTTTTTTAAAGTATACAGTATAGATACTTGTCTTTTGTGGGTGTTTGGTTTGTAAAATATTTAACGGATATTTTAAACTAAGATAATTATACTTTTTAGATAACTACTTTTTTATTTTTTTTATTTAAATCTTTCATATTTTGTTAGAGTTTTTTTATCCTTAAATAGTGATTATAATTAATTTAGTAAAAACACAAAACATTAATTGAAACAATTATACATTTTTAAGTGCATAATCTAATTAAGTAATATATTTAATATTTTATATAAGTAAGATCATAAAATATATATTTTTATTTGTAATATTATGATTAAAAAAAGTAATATTGTTTTGAAAATGATAATTACTTTTTTATATAAAATATTATTAAAAGATATTTATTCTGTATCTTTTTTATTTTATAATTATAAACCTATCATTTTATATGTAAATAATTATTACTAACAAAACTATATTAATTATTTTATTTTAGTTTCAAATGTGTAATATGAAAAAATAAAAATGTTTTTAATATTACATATAATTTTAATATATTTAATTATTAATTATTAAAAAACAAACATATTTTTATTAATTTTGTCTTTGAATTTATATTTAAATAAATTATTATTTTATTATAATATATTATTTTATTTAAAAGTAGTTGTAGAATAACTATTTTTATTATTTAGATGTGAAACAAACTTTATTCTTTAAAAAATATGTATCTTTAACAAGTAAGAACATATATCTTCTCACCTCCCATTTATCTACAAAGCTCACAATGGTTTAAAAGAGTTTCCAATGTACATTTTCTTAAATCAAATATTCGCCTAAAGAGTGTGGCTTCCACACACAATTGTGTGATATACATTGTGTACATTGCACTTTTAGAGATTCTTTTATTTCACTTAAGTATGATTTTTGTACAAAATTAAAATAATTGATCAAAATAAACATTTTTGTTGACTAATAATAATTAAAAATGTCAAGAATTTAATGTTAATTATTATTTTTGCTGAATGTAAATAGAAAAAAAATTGCAAAAATTACAAATATTTAAATCTTAAAATTAATATACCAATAATATGTCAATATTATACAACAATGTGTTTTTATAGTAAAGAAACTTTATACTTTGAGTAAGTCATGGTTAAAGAATGCAGGATAAGAAGCACACGAGAGAATAGAATAAACGTACGAAATGATCTTGATGTAGAGAATTGATGACAATAAATATTAAATAGTTAAATATGTTTTTTTAATGTATTATAATGAGAAATTGATTTTTTTGTCAAAAATTTAGATTATGCACTACAAGAAAATCATCAAATAAAAACCATTTTTTAGATATCAAAATAATTAGTTGTAATAGTAACTAAATTAAAGACCATTTTAGAAACTAAAAAAAATTGTTTCTAAATTAGTTTATATTATTGTTAAATAGTTTCTAAATTAGTATCTAATTAGCAACCAAGGTTTTAACTACCAATTATTTAGATTTTAAATTTGTAACAAAAATCTTAGTAGTTAATTAGATACCAATTTTTAGAAATCATTTAACAATAATAGAAACTAATTTAGAAACCAAAAATTTATTTAGAATGATCTCTAATTTAGTTACTATAGCAACTTTTTTTTTTTTTTTCTAAGATTGATTTTTATTTCATGATTTTCTTATAATGATGTTGATACCTGTAGTAAAGAGATTATTGGAATGAGTCACTAACAACAGACAACCATGTTAAATATTTCGTTAATGTAATAATTAAACTTTTTCATATAAATTATATTATAATGTTCATATCAATAATATCTCATTGTTTACGTTTTACGTTAGTATAAAAATTAAAAGAATAAAACTATTTTTAATTTTAATTTTTAAAACTTATTTTTAGTCACTTAATTTTTGTGTTGATGTAAACAATGATTTATTACTTACATAAACTTTATAACATTATAATATAATAATTATTCTACAAATGTATTTGTCACATTAAATAAACGTAAATATTTATATGATCTAAAATTTTAACTAAAAATAAAATTCAATTCAATTTTATAGTTCAAAAATAAAAAATATATCTAATTCAATATTAAATATTAAATATGTATCCATTATCAAAATTCAATTTTCTTGTCCACTCCATTGGTTGTGGTTTTTGCCAAATACTTGTACAACTTTGTCACTCAACCTCTGTTGTCTATTGTCTTCTATTACAGATCTATAACAATTACAAATCAAATCCAAAACGTTAACATCACCAAAGAAGTATCCAAGTTCACAATATGAAAATGCCATGGATTTGCTCTGTTAGTCACCATTTCAACCTTAGACCTATGCATTGAACTACTACTTCTGACACAACCTTTACCAATGGCAAGTGATTGATTTAATGCAACCAAACAAAATCAGGATGAAATTCACCACACATATGCTCAACAGATTTTGTTGTTTCCAAATATGAAAAGAACCCATCATTCACAAACACATCCCATTCAACTTGAATACATGGACACAATTTAACATTAGCCATCCTACAGTTTTCTTGACCAAGTTTTTTCTCAAAAATTCTCATCAATCCACAATTTTCAATTATAATAACAAATATAACTCAATCCCACCTTCTATAGCGCTCTCGGTGGCTTTCTTCAACTGAAAAATCAACATCAGAAAATGCAGAAAGTTAAGTCATGTGCATAAGTCAAAGATAGCAGCAGTGAAAAATCGTAGCAGACTTTTCAATTTTCTAATGCAGTTTTCATCATTTTTGTGTAGAAATGAATGAAAAATTAATAATTACATAGATTAAAAATTAGAATATAAGTAAATACAAATCTCACTTTATAAACTGATTTTATAAGATTGAGTTAGACTTAAAAATCACGTTCGACAGTTATTGGATAGTTCTTATAACCAATAGTTCTTATAACCAAAGGCCGACATCATGGGAGAAGTGACAACCAATAAACGTAGAAAGTGGTCCTGTTCTAAGATTCCTAGCAGGCTTTCCATGCCGCCCCTTATTATGCCAACACCAATTACCACACGTTTTGAGTAAGTTTATTATTAAATTTTGTTATGTTCAGTCAAGCACGTTTCTGTCACTGTTATTACGACCACCCAGCGATTTCATCATCCAATTTCAGTGCCTTTCATCTCATCTGTCATTACTCATCACAATAATGCCTTCATCTGATACGGCTGCAGAAACATCCAAGTGTTTCTCACATTGTTAATATCGATTTTGCATATACATGTAATGTTATTCACGTTTGATTCAGCAGATGAAACTTGTCAAAACTATAATTATTATTTGGGTGAAGAAAATGTTACTTTTTTTTCATTTTTGCTTTTTTAGTGTTTTTCTAAACAGAAAATTTGTTGCATATAAAGGGTTTACACGTTTTTTAACCGACATGCACTCAATCATTGAGTTCTTCTTTCAGTGTTAACACGTTTTTCTTGTACTAACTCTGCAGTAGAAAGAAAATACTTAACTTTTATGTGTTCAAACAATTAATACATTTTGTTTGATCGTTTCTTCCATGATTCTGTCTTCTGTCGGCCATAGATTGTAAGTAATTTTATTTTCAAAAGATTTTTAATCAGTAAACCAGAACCAAGTTTAGTCATAACCTCATCATTTTGGAACTCAGTAGTACCAAAGTTAACAGCTTAACAATTCAAAGGTGAATGTTGAAATCACTGCTGCAACACCAACCTGGATCTTACTTACACTGCCAAATAAATAACAGAGAATGAGACGTAACACTCATTTTCTATCCTTGTGTAGAATTGTGGGGACTTTTATTGATGCCTGCATGGGAAATTGAGTGGTAAATTTGGAATACAATTCATTTCACTGTGTTCTTTGACTGAGAACAATTTAATGTAAGTAGGCATAAGCTTGCAACGTTGATTTCATAGCTATATGCCTAGTGTGATTGCTTACAAATTAAAAATAAAAATGAAGTGTCGTTTTGTCAAGAAATAAAAGCAAGATGCCAAGCAACGAACCTATCCACCTTTCAATGTTTCCTGTGGCAAGACTATGGAAGGTGAATGGAAGGTGTCGTAAGGAATTTAGAGCATGAGTATGCTCTATCTTTTGGAAAAGTATTAAAGTGTATAGTGATTCACTTTGACCTGAACTCAACCCCCAAAATGGGATACAGACATACAGTGTATAGTGATAGTATATTATACACTATGCACCTTGCGTACAACAATTTGCTTTCTAACTCTAGTTTCTCCTTGACCCTTTTGAAATCCTGCTTCATATATATGCACATTTAGTGTTTATAGTTTTAGTGAGTGAGAATAGCCATGTCTACTTCAAAGAGCGTCAGCAGTTCTAGTGAAGATGACAATGAACTTAGAAGAGGGCCTTGGACTCTTGAAGAGGATAATTTGCTCTCCCAGTACATTTCTAATCACGGGGAAGGGCGATGGAACTTGCTGGCTAAACGTTCAGGTAACTTTGCAACTGCATAAGAAGTTAAATGCATGAAAAAAGGACTACTCTTTGAAGTTGCAGATTGTCAATTTTCATGCTTGTTCTGATTGATTTCATATCCTTTATCTGAGACAGGATTAAAGAGAACTGGCAAAAGTTGCAGATTAAGGTGGCTAAATTATCTAAAACCAGATGTGAAACGGGGAAATTTGACCCCACAGGAACAACTTTTAATTCTTGAACTCCACTCAAAGTGGGGAAACAGGTATTTCTTGTGCTTTTGATTCTTCAGCTCTATGGGTTTTTAATTAGCGTTATGACTGCGGCTATGGTCATTATTTTATTGTGAAAAGTTGTAGTCAAATGTGATCAATGCAATCTCCATCCTTGCCGAAATTGCAATCATAAACTCCTTTTTAAAACTCACCTATGCCTGTATAAACAAAGCAAATATGGCCACTAATGGACTAGAGATTAAAACATTTAATAGTATATAAATGAGTGCATAATATGATATCAGAATCATTTCAAATATATCTTAATTAGAGTTTATTGTGTTTATCAGGCCATCCACTATCAGTTTTATCGAAACATTAAATTAGATTTAAAGTTCACTTCATAATATCTATCTATATAACATATTTCTTTTATTTGGATTTTGTAGGTGGTCAAAAATTGCACAACACTTGCCAGGAAGAACAGACAATGAGATCAAGAACTATTGGAGAACTAGAATTCAGAAACAAGCCAGACATTTGAAAATTGACACTGACAGCAGAGAATTTCAAGAGCTTGTAAGGCGTTTTTGGATGCCAAGATTGCTTCAGAAAGCAAAAGAGTCATCATCATCTTCTTCTTCAGTCATGCCAATTCAGAATCAGGCAATTCCTTTGCTTCTTGATGATGGAGTTTCTCAACAGTCAGCTGTTGGGAGCATACCATGGCAGGCACCTTGTATGAGTATGAATGGAGGTAGCTCCACTTATATGGAGCAACATGAGCAGAACTCAGACTCTGAACACAACAGTGGTTCATGCATCTCCTTTTCTGAGTCAGCAAATATTCCAAAAGTGTCTCAGCATTTTGGACACACCATGGACCAATTCCATGGCTTAAGCAACAATGAGTTTGGCAGTTTCTCATATGATGGTTACCATGTAAATGACAATGCCTATGAGATGAACACCTTCAAAACAACAACTGCAAGGGTGGCTCAGGATTTTCAATACCCAGTTGGTGATTGTCAAACGGCAGCAACTGGTTGGCTAAGCAACGATTTTGCATGTACCATGTGGAACACGGATGAATTGTGGCAGTTTAGCAAGCTACAAAAGCAAGACTTTTAGGGTTTTGATTTTTGGAATAACCCAAACACTGTCTTTGATGATATTATTGTGGATTACCTACCAAATTAATTAATACAGAGATGGTGATTGTTTTTTTTGTATATCTGTCTTCTATTCCTCTGTTTTAGATAAGACTGCTTTCTAATTTGTATTGATTCAGATTGAAACCCTACAGAAAAGTCAATGCTCACTATCTCGTGAAAACACAATACTTAATTAGTGCAATCAACATTTAGTTGGTGTATTTGTGGTTGAAACCACTATTATGGATTTTTATTGGAAGAATATGTAAATGATTTTTTAATTCTTCTTTTTTACTGTACCGTTTGGGATTTGATCCCTCATTTTCTCTGCCTGCTTTTTACCTAATGTGGACCTGCAAAGCACTCTGAAGATTAAGTTAGTGTTTGTATTAATAACTAAATCAGAAAATTAAAAAAATTACTAAACGTTCTATCTATTTATACTATTTGTTAATGACATATTAGGCCTATCACACCATTTTAATTCTTTTATTTATCTCTTATTAATTAATTTTATTTATTTTTTATGCGTGTCTCTTATTAACACGTAATATTTTCACTAACGTTTGCATTTGTTTTTGACTTCTTCTGATCTCTCGGCTTTTTAACTTTTTGACATAGAGACTTTCGACATGACTAGTTTATTATGTCACTACAAGAAAATAATGAAATAAAAATTAATTTTTAGAGACAAAAAAAATTAGTTGTTATAGGGGATAAATTAAAGACAATTTTAGAAACTAACAAAATTTTAATTTTTAAATTAGTTTCTATTATTGTAAATGGTTTCTAAATTGATGTCTAATAAATTTGGTAACAAAAACATTGCTTGTTAATTAGACACCAATTTATAAACCATTTTACAATAATAGAAACTAATTTAGAAACCAAAATTTTTGTAGTTTCTAAATTGGTCTTTAATTTAGTCACTATATAGCAACTAATTTTTTTTTATTCTAAAAAATAGTTTATATTTCATTATTTTCTTGTAGCAGTGTGTTCAACTTTAAATTTATAGTAAATTTAAGTATCTTTAATGTTTTTATTTAATTTTTATTATGCGTAACTCGATAAACCATAAAGATTATACTAAGGTGAATTATAGTTGGGAATTTAATTTCTATCTCAGGATATATTTATTTATATTATATAGCATTTGAGATGATGAATTTTCAAAATTCATTACCCAATTTTCGTTAGTGTATTCTTTTATGATTGTGTATTTGAGAACTGGTCCAACAAAAGTACCATTGATTCAGTGCCTTGAATTGTCAAATTTGATGACTTCATTCGTGAAATAAGTGTTCTTTGTTGTTCTAGATAACCAGAAAAAAAAAATTGTCATAAGTTTAACAAAAGTTTTCTTTTTAAGGTATAATAAATATGGGTAGTGATATGTTAACAGTTTCATAAATTAAGAAAATAATATTTTAATTATATTTAATTTATTTTTAATTTTAAATATTATTATAATGTGATGTTAAGTATATATTTTTATTATATGTGATGTCAAAAGAAATATTTTTCATAATAAATAGAGTGGTTCCGGTAAGTTGGGATTCACCCATCCGAAATCACTTTATATATGAATTGTTTCTATTTTTATTTTTTTACAATTTTAAATTTTGACATGAGACATTATATATGGTGCATTAAAAAAATAAAATTTTAATTTAATCAGAAGATATTTTTTATTTTTTTAAGTGAGTTAGTGATTCAACTCAACCATCGTAAATCTCGTCCAGATTGTGTGTGAATCCAACATTTCAACATATTATAACAGTATTTTAATTCTGAAAATAACCTGATATAAATATAAATATGTAACGTGGACCAATTTCATTCATTCTTTTTAATTTATCTATTTCTAAATATGTATAATAATTTAGATAGAAAAACATACTGATGTGAAATAGAACTGGTGATGTTTGACTTTTTATGTCAAGTTAATCATCTCAAACAGCTAAGAACCGACCCAAGGATAAGGTCACAAAAACTTCACTTTTACATTTATTAAAAAATTATTATTATTAGTTTTTATGAATAAAAGTGTCACAATTAAAAAAATATATATATATATTGTATTGGTAGGCTAAAACTGAGAGGTTCATGTCGAGAACTACATAGTATAACAACTAAGATGTTAGGTTAAAACCGAGAGGTTTAGACCGAAAGCGAAGAAGACAAAAGAATAAAACAAAAATATAAATATTATAAAAGCCC
>Ga0123342_1005273_pt1 | contig 18926 bp, 16 predicted proteins | sample Turbeawhitnodule_FD_89960 | JGI IMG/M metagenome (GOLD analysis project Ga0123342, IMG submission 89960) | Root nodule microbial communities of legume samples collected from Mexico - Turtle bean Mexico white nodule | ecosystem: Host-associated > Plants > Roots > Nodule | place: Mexico: Nepantla...
ATTGTTTCTGCGAAACAACCGATTGTTTTTCTGGTGCTGTTGTTTTTGCTTTGTGATTTGGCAAACTGAATTTCTTATCATTTGTTTCTTGAAGAAATTTCATTCTTAACTTAAAAGTTTGCGAAAACCCTCTTTAAACAATTCACCCCCCCTCTAGTTTAAAGTCATCCATTCTAACACATTTTTATGTGATAAATAAATTTCACATGTGATAAACAAACTCAATTCACCTTATTTATCATTCTCCTTGATCACCGTGCAAAAACTTACACCAAGTCACGACATCCTAAACCATTTTTGTGAATGACCAACACATTAACCTTAACCATACTCAAGTTCAATTGGTCAGTACTTCAATAAATGAAATCATTCATACTAAAGCTAATCACAATCTACATTTAAGCATACAAAAAAGTATTTTGGATAAAATGATAGCAATACTGTCACGAAAGTCTAATTCAAAAGTATGCTTATGATAAATATTTGTTTTAACAACATATTTTACTAGGCTAAATTCAGATTGTAAGAATATGAAGGTAGATAGATACACTTACTAAGTTGGAAGAATATTATTGTAATTATTATTAGTCTTAACATTATTATTAATAATAATAATAATAATATTGAAATTAGTATTAATATTAAAATTGGTATTAAAATTAAAATTAATAATAATATTATTATTATTATTAAAATTATTATTAATATTAAAGTTATTATTATTATAATTAATGCTACTGTTATGATTATTATTATTATTATTATTAACATTATTATTATAATTACTACAATTATTATGATTATTAATATAATAATAATATCAATAATCATAATAGTAGAAACATTAATAATAAGAAATCAAAACAAAACACAAACTTAATATAGAAGAAAAACAAAACTTCCATGCACAAGAATAAATTTTACAACTATAGAGAAAAGCTCAAAAAGAAAAACTAGCAAAAGAAAAAAAAAGTTCTAAAACAATCATAATAATAAAGAGTTTCAAAAGATTGTGAGTGAAGTCTTAAAATATTAATATCTTTTGCCACATCAACAGTTGTATATTGGCGCATCTATTATGCGTTTGTCCATATATCACGATCATTTTCTTTTATATATTGTTCCTATCGAGATTGAGATGTCCTTCTTCCGGGATGTGTGTAGATTTGGCAAGAGCTTCTGAGTTCTTTCAATGAGTAGTGGAGCACCTGCAGAAGATTCTTCGATGCTCAAGTCAGTAAAAATACAGATGATTTGTGTATAAATCAGTGATGTGTGATTGTTGAATTGTCCTCTCCACAATTTTTGTGTTTAGAGAAACATGATGTCGGATGGCATGTATTTCATTGCGGTATTATCCTAGAGAGTTTGAATTTCACCATGATGTTGATCTTGCATTAATTCCATATCTTTACTCAACTGATTTCAGAGACCGAGTAAAGTTGAGTCGATATGGACTTTGAGTGCTGCTAGAAGAGATGAATCCATGCTTGCTTGTGATGCTAAAGTTGTTGTTTGGTTTCTTGTGAAAACCACATGACAATGTGGTCTTGGAAAAATTTGACCAGGGCCCCACAATGGATGTCAAATGTTCTTACCAAGGATGAGTTGTCCTTCTTCTGAGGTGTATGTGAGTTTGGCGAGAGTTTCCGAATTGTTCCAATGAGTAGTGGTGAACCTGCAAAAGATTCTCTTATGCTCAAGTAATGATTTGTATAAATCAATGAATAATCCGATAGGATCTACTTCCTGAGAAGATTGAGGTATTTATAGGCTCATGGTCTTAAATAGAGACTCAAATAAAGAGGTCACATTCTTTCTTACGTATGTCCTATTATTAAGATGACTTGGCAATTACTAGGTAGTTAAGGCCAAGCATTGAGTAACATGAATAGTTACTGTTGAGCTATAGGGTGAACTATCATAACTATTTTAGCAGTTTTCATCCATTAATAATATTTTATTAATCTCTGTGATATTTTATTAATCCCTATTAAATACCCAAATTATACCTTTCTCATTTTACTTACATTGATGAGTGGAGATTTTTTGTTTAATTTTTTCATCAAAAGATAATTAAGAACCAGTTTTTAATTGTCCATTTCAATATATACGTGTTCTTTTTTAGAATGTGAAGTTCAAGAAAAAGACAAGGCAAATATGATAAGAAGTTCGTGGTATTTTCGTGGTTCTAAAATTTCATACCGTTGACTTTACATAGATGTTTTATAAAGGATCGTTTAGCCAACACGCATGTAACGATAATGTCAAACATATTGTGAGCACTCATGTAGGAAACTTGTACTAAGTACCTACGACCTGGCTTGGAGTTTTCCTTTCTCATGGTTGAATTTAGTACTCTTTGAAACATGTTAGAGTGCTATCTAAATAAGTAGAGTTTTTACAAGTTATCCCATATATATAGAATAAATTGACAATAACCTATGGACATATGATAAATTATTTTATAAATTCTCACAACCACTCATAAAAGTAATTAATATTACTAATATTATAAAATAAATTCAAACAAACTCTTACAAATAGGCTTAATAGCTTAGTTGTTATGAACTTGTTTTATTTTCTTTTTGGACTGAGCATAAGGCAAAAATAGTTTTTGAAGCCTGAAAATGACACAATGTTACCATAAGCCGTGACCAAATCAAAACACCCTCTTGTTCTCCATGAAAACAGATTTTGATATGGCCACTAACAAGTACTATTTCAACATTACGTAACTATTCTACTGGATTACTTTTGAGGTCTGTAAATAGATTACACTAGTGCATTATTATGTACAAACTCCAATGCCTAACAGACATAGACAAAGAATATCATTATTGCACATTCCACTGTTCCCTTTGTTGTATTGTAAAGATAAGCCAATTTCCTTATGGTGTAAGACACATCAAACAAGAAATTTTTTCAAGTTCTAATAACTGGACCCCTGTACAGTCCTCTCCGGATCACAAAGTCATCAGGAGGTTGAAACTCTTCTAACCAAGTCACTTCAGAAACCGTCACTCCATCCAACTGAACATTAACTGCAGTGGAAATGAAGGTTGGCAATGGTGCAATGTGATTAACAGAAGAGAATTTCAAAGGTTGGCGATGAAAATAAATCAGATTACCAGGGAGATCTTTCCATTGGGATCGCCGGAAGTAGGTGCAGTGTCTTCCATGCTCTGAAGAGTAAGGGGGAGACAATATGTCAAAGATAGCACAAGGAGTTATAGCTCTAAAACAATGGATGTTTCCTCCACTGGTGGGGTAAAGAACCGTTGTGGGGCTTGGTGCTGTCATATCAGTATCTTTGACAAGCTTTGCAGGTCTAGCTGTCAATCACAGATTAACAAATTTTAGTGTCAGGAGAATAAAAACAGCTTCTTAGTATTTACCAAATGAAGGAGAATGAGACAGGTAAATATAAATGAAGGAAAATTTATCACAAGAAAAGGATAGTACTGTGCAATGCAGATCATGGATTTCTTGTTAAGTTGTAAATATCACGGTATCAATAATTAGTTAGATTTTACTGTGATCAGGTTCATATGCCTTCATAATATTCCAGACCAGGGTTAAGAAAAGTTAACATTGCAATTGCAACTTTGCACATTCAGTGATTGAAGTAGAATAGACACCATGCTCGGTTGAGCTGATATCATTGTGGCTGTAGAATATAAACTATATGTTAAGAATATTATTCAAAAAATGAGGTCACATAGATAATGTGAGAAAAGAACAAGTGGGGAAATAGTGGAACTGCAGAAGCACAGTCCTTGCCCATCACGTTGGTTGGCATAATACTGATAGTGCCATACTGGTCATATCATAATATGAATTCAATAATACGGATATGGCCATAAGAAATTAAGTAGGTTATATCACTGCTGGCGATCCTGTGAAGTAGTGAGATAGTAGTATGGTAACAACGCATAGAAAAAATGTAGGTGTTAGCGAGTAGAACTTGAAGCTATTTCAGTCTTCGCTTGAAAATAACTTCGCAGCAAAGATTATACCAAGGTGCATTAGAAAACGGTTACCTCAAACAATTTGGTAGACAAAAGATGAGTGAGTATACGTATATATAATAGGGAGAACAGAAAAGAAATCAATCTTAGTTTTTGAGTAGAAAATGGGTTGGGGAGTTCAGATCTCTCATATAATTGGGTAAGGGAGAGAATCCTCTGTACTTCATGTATTCCTGATATCTGCTGTCACATTGATTATAGGTTATCACTAACTTGCATACTGAAAAAGATAATGGCCAAGAGTGCAGGTTTTCAGGGATGGACAGATAGTCACAACACAACTGTATCCCAATAAACAAATAGACTGAAACAAATTTTCAAATAAAAGATTTCGAAAGAAAAAAACAATCTTTATGTTGTTTTCCATACTGAAGTCTAAACCTACTAATTGGCTCAATTGTTTTAAATCACATAAAACATTTTGATGAACACAATCATAATTAAAACTAAGCTTCAAGACTACCCTTTTTTTCTAGTTCAGTTTAGTGGCAGAATGGCAAATGTACTGTGTACATCACAAAAATAATCAGTTTAGTTCATTACTATGCGTGGTATCTTTCCATACACATTACATCTCTATCAAATGGCCAAAAGCGAGGCTAGCAGAGTTCTCACAACCTCGATGTCCAACAAGAACCAAACCAGGGAAGATAAAGTGAAACTAAAGGCTGGCAAAGTTATGTTAAATATTCTGAGTTAATTGAAGTAACACAGGTACAGTCAGGGCACACCACATGTGGATGCCTCTATCCAAGGAGTTTCAAAATTTCAAAGCATGCTTTGCTAATCCCTACAAAATGGGGAACTAGCTCCTCCCACTAAATTCAATCACAATTAGTTAAAATCTTCAATACAGACATTTAGATACTTCTTAAGCCCAATAAATTACTTGAAAACTAGCACTAGCACAAACATGAAGCTGCGGAACTACTATGGCCACTACAGACGCCCCTGTAGTCTGCAATTTAAAACCCTGAATTAGATGCAGGCATGAACTTTTATTTTCTTTTACTTTTTGAGAGAGTTTCAGTGGTACGGCATAAGAAACACACCATATTACTTTCAACAAATTTATAAAACTGATTGATCAAGTCATTATATGTCTACAGAATCATCATTACATTTACAAGTAAACCAAAAGTATGACTTCATAGCAGAAATGGTTTAGTTATAATGATAATAATAACACATTGGTTTTAGATAACCCTGATGTAATTTAATAGTAAATATTTTTGGGGATTTATTGGGTGGTTAAAGTTGTGCCTTAATGACCAAAAGGTCATGGGCTCAAATCAGGAAAGACTATTTACATATGCAAGGAAGAGGCTGCTATCAATTGACCTAGAACACTAGTGTTAAAGGACACGGGAACACGAATCTATATATTATATAATTATGAATTATATAAATTGACAATAAAGATTTATGTGCACAAATATGTCTGAGTTTTTTTGTGGCAGAAATATGCTTCCCATAACTCGTTCAAAATGATTTATTTCTTATTTTTATAATCATAATAAAAACTTATACAATAAGTTTGAATTTTTAGAAAATTAATGTATTTGTTGAATTAGACACTTCACTGATATAGATCATACAAGTGTCGTATGTGTGTCAGTATCCGATACGTGTGTCCGACACGGATACACCATTTAAGAGGCGTATCCGAGCCTTATAGATTGAAATTCTCCTACAAAAATGTTCACTATTGAAGAAGCCAATCAAGCTCAAATAATGGAAGATAAAAAAATGGAGCTTTAAGAATAACCAGTCGCACTTCTTGAAATCCATTTATAAATAATCAGTCAATCAATCAAAAAACTATCCAACATGTAGAAGATGACATGCAAAATAAAGGGTCAAAAGCCATTCATATTCAAAAAGATTTCCCTCGTGGAATGTTTCACGAAGGATATTTTAAATCCACAAATCCAACAACTCAATTTTGAGAAAGACCTAATTTTATTGGATAGATTTGTTCTGTCCACATTGCATTCAATAAAATTAGAGGCCCAGATACAGTTACAAATGTATGGGGAGGGGGGAATACATATATTCACTTTAAAGTAAAAATTGAGATCAAATTTTAGAAATCTTGCAAGATCGTCAAATATTCAAAATATTCTTGTGGAATTTTATATGGAATGAAGGATTTCAGTTTTAGTTGGATAATGATATAAGATACTTTTAAGGGTTTAACCAGGCTATTTTAGGAAATTTAAAGAGTTATGATGGAATTTAAGTCACATTAATATATAACAAGGAATGGGAAAATTCTAGATGAATGCCTACTTTCAATCAGATTCATGCGTGCTTATGAAAGAGCCTGTTATATGTAAAATGAAAGAGCCTCTTGCATGTAAGATGAAATAGAATTTGTATTGACAGATGAATATTGCATCACCTGCCTAGAATTGGATAGCATATTCAGTAAGTGTTACTTATATATACACACATTACTCCAACTTTACTGTTAGGCAAAAAGATAAGGACAAGGTATGGAGGGTGAATTCTAGAAGGAAATTTAAGAATAAAGGATAAGGGGGTTTCGAGTAGTTTGTTGGTCATGGTTGGTCTTTAAATAAAGACCAACCCAGTAGGTTAAAGGGTTAGCTTGTTGTATGTTTGGGTTGTGACAGGGTATTACGTGTGAGAAAGGAGTTATTCTCCTTTGTAAGTGCTTTTTGTGTTTTGTTAGAGTGATGCAATAAAAGTTCTAGAAGAGGTGTTCCTTCTATTTCTATGTTTTGCATGTGAATCTGTTTCCTATTCTCCTTTGATCGTAACAGTTTGGTCCGACCTGCCGAATCCAAAATTGAAGAGTATGGAACAGAGGACGAGCGCATTGGAGAAATTGACCAGCGAATAAGGAAGAGTAATTGCGAAAATGAGAGCAGACATCACGGGGTTGAAGGAATGTATGTTGTTGCACTTGAAGGAAATCAAAGAAATGTTGCGGGACATCAAGAAAGGTGACAGAATGTCTAAAGGAGGGGAGAGCTCGTGAATGGAGATGAAAAGAAGGAAGAACGATCAAGACAGGGTAACAAATTTGATGTAGCAGATGAAGAGGAGCTTAAACCTTGGTTTAGGAGGGTGGAATTACCGATCTTTGAGGGAGTAAATCTGACGGGGTGGTTGGCCAGAGCATAAAAATTCTTTGAGGTGCAAAATGTCTCAATCAAGGAGAGACTAAGACTGGCCTTCATTAATATGGAAGGTAGTGCCAGCCATTGGTTCAGTTTCTGGCGGAAGAATTCCAAGAACCCTTCTTGGGAAGAGTTTTAAATGGCGCTAAATAGAAGGTTTGGTGGAAGGTAGAGGAGTTGTGTTTTAGAGAAATTGGTAAAGATTAAACAAAATGGAAGGATGGAGGAATACATTCAAGAGTTTTAGTTGTTGGTATCACAAGCACCTCAAACAGGGGATGAACAACTGCTGGGATATTTTTCTATTGGGTTACAATCCAAGATTTGTAACCAAATTAGACCCCATGATCCCAAAGAATTGATGAGAGCAATGGAGATTGCACAGGATGTGGAAGATGTCTCTTATGAAAAAAAAAATGGGGCAGTAATGGGTACAGGAATAGCACTTCCTATGGGCGTTATCAAGGAGGGGCAGGAATAACATCCCGCATAGAAGGAGTCATCTAACTTGTATAAGGTAAATAGTGGGCAAGTCTCGTCTAGCTTGACTAGCAACGCAGAGAGGTACGGTCGAGAGGTGTTGTAGGAGAAGGCTCAAGAAACAAGGGAACCAGGACCCTTCCCTATCCCAAATATGCTCAAAGGAGGGAAGAGGGAAGATGTTTCCACTGCGGAGGGGCGTATGGTCCATGGCATCGATGTCCTGAAAAGAATTTGCATATGATCATCTGGGCAGAAGATGAGGGATGTCCTACAGAGGTGAAATGGAGTATGCTGGGACAAATTGATGAGAATTTGGAGGACTTAGAAGAGGGGAGGGAGTGTCAATAGGTGGATTTATCCATTTTTTCAGTTGGGGGTTTAACGCAACCCAACACCATGAAATTACAAGGGAAGGTGAAAGGAAAAAACAACGCTAGTGATAAAAACCCATCCAGCCTCGAGACATTCGACGAAGAAGATTGGAATCAGGAAAAGGATCTCATAAGACTCTAATCTCAGGGAGAATTAATTGTTGTCTACTCTTCCATTTTTAGCTAGTTTTATAAACATTGTACAGAGTAGTATAGGCTTTATTTTGGACTTGTATTTGGGCCATTTTCTTGGGCCATGTTTTGGGCCAATTTTCATGGGCCATGTATTGGTCCAATTAGAGTAGGGTGTAAATAGAAAAAGAAAGAGTCTAGCTAGAGTTACAAATGGGTCTCATTGGACCCAATTCAACTTTAGACCATCTAGGGTGCACAAATAAATTATTAGAGTGCAAATAGAAAACATGGACATGGAGTGACAAGGAAGGCATGAAGGTTTAACTTAATGGAGAGGATTCTCACCAATGCCAAAAGAACATTTGTCTTCATGGGAATGGAGAGGATTCTCTCCAATTAGAGGACACTTGTCAACCTCTAATTTGAGAGGAGTTGCTCGAATTAGAGAGTCACTTGTCCTTCTATGGGTGGAGAGTTTTTAGGGTTAAAGCTTGCACATTGGCTGCCCATTGCACTAAAAATACAAGTGCTAACCCCCTTATAAATTGGCTTTGAATAGACTATTGAATTGCTGCCAAAATTTCAGCCTCAACTAGTCTCTTAGCTCACTCTTTGCTAGCCTTATTTTTAAGTGTTTTAGCAAGGAACCTCTTAGGAGTTGCCCTAACCTCTCTTAAGCTTCATTATCTTTCTTCATACATCAATACTTCACAATTTCTTTCACTCATTTTAGCCTCCCAATCCCACCAAATTCCACACCCTAAAATACAAAACAAAATACTCATAGCAATGCAAGCTAGGATTGCATCAGCTAGTGTTGATTGACAGTGGGCTAGTCACAACTTCATCTCTGCCGAGTTGGTTTGCCAATTGGGATTGCAAGTTGAGTCCACACCGTCTTATAACAGAGGCTAGGTGATGGCAAAAAGAGAAGAGCGGGTGGGTGTTGTCAAGAGGTAGAGGTGAAGCTGGAAAAGTATACGCTTAAGGAGACTTGTTTGAGCTAGGAGGGGTGGATATGATATTAGAGTAGCTTGGTTGGCCACTTTGGGAGATGTGAGAGTCAATTGGAAGACGTTGACAATGAATTTTAGTATTGAAGGTCAAAAGGTGCAAATTAGAGGAGACTACAAATTAACCAGAACTTTGGTGACTCCTAAAGCTTTAAAAAAGGAGGAGACCGAAGCAGTGTCCCTCATATGGGGAATAGCAAGCACAGATCTGACGAGTATAGATCAGTCCACGAGTGAGGAGATGGTTGGTTTATCCTTGAGGCAGACAATGGAGTTGAATGATGTTTTGAAGGAATGTGAGGGTGATTTTGAAGAAACCAAACAATTACCTCCCAACAGGGAGATAGATCATAAAATTCCAACTAAATCTGGGGTAGATCCAATTAATGTGAGGTCGTATAGGTATCCACATATGTTGAAGATGGAGATAGAGAAACAAGTTGCAAAAATGTCGAAGGCAGGAATTATTAGACCCAACAACAACCCCTATTCAAGTCCAGCTATTCTAGTAAAAAAGAAGGATGGCAGCTGGAGGTTTTGTGTGCACTATAGGGCCTTGAATAAAACAACAACTCTGGATAAATTTCCGATTCCACTAATAGAGGAATTGTTGGACGAATTACATGGGGGCACATTACTTCTCCAAGGTGGATTTGCGAGTTAGCTATCACCAGATTCGTATGCATGGATTTGATATACAGAATACTGTTTTTCGTACACACCATGGACATTATGAATCACTAGATATGCCTTTTGGACTAACTAATGCACCAGCTACTTTTCAGTGCACTACAATCTTACTTAAGGAAATTTGTATTTTTTTTTTATGACATTCTGATATACAACAAAATGTGGGAGGAGCATATGACACATCTGAAACAAGTTCCAAAAACTCTCCAACAACACCAGTTTTACGCAAACCACAGAAATGCGAGTTTTGTAAACAGGAAGTACAGTATTTGGGTCATATAATTTCGGGGGAGGGAGTACAGATAGACCCTCAAAAGATTTCAGTCATCTTGCAATGGCCAATACCCAAATCCTTGAAAGCTTTGAGAGGATTTTTGGACCTCACAAGTTACTATAGAAGATTCATACATAACTATGGAAGAATGGCGAGACCATTAACACAGTTACTCAAAAAGGGAAATTTTGCGTGGACGGAGGAGAGTAAGAGAGCCATGCAACAATTACAGACAGCAATCACTACTGCACATGTATTAATGATGCCAAATTTCAGTCAACCTTTTTGCATCGAATGCGATGCTTCAGGCACGGGTTTGGGAGCGGTGTTGTCCCAGAAACCAATTGCTTTTTTCAGCAAAGCATTGGCCAAGACTTCTCTGGCAAATCTATGTATAAGAAGGAATTAATGGCTTTAGTGTTAGCCATTCAGCATTGCAGACCTTACGTACTGGGACGGAAATCTACGGTCTACACAGATCATAAGAGTTTGAGGGATAGGGTCTCAACTTTTCTAAGTCTTTTCTAGAAGGAATTGTTCAAATTGCAAGGGACAACAATTAAGATGAGCACGGCGTATCATCCAGAGACGGATGGACAAATCCGGGTTTTGAATACGACACTGGAAACATACCTTTGTTGCTTTAGTTCAAAGCAACCCAAAATTTGGGCAATTTTCTTTCCGTGGGCAGAATATTGGTATAACACCAATTTTCACGGGGTAGCGAATTGTACCCCTTTTGAAGTAGTGTATGGACGCCCTCCTCCATCTCTAGCACGTTCTGTTCCAGGTGAAACAATGGTAAAGGCAGTTGCACAAGATTTAATGAGTCGATATGAGGCCCTTACACAACTCAAATTTCATTTACAAAGACCACAGGATCAAATGTCTAAGTTTGTCAATCGACACAAAAAACCTTCTCCAATTATAGTAGGAGATATGGTGTATTTGAAAATTCGTGCGCGTCAACAACTATCTATGCCTAGTCGAGTGCATTCAAAACTAGCAACCTGATATTATGGGCCTTTTCCGGTTCTAACAAAGGTGGGTCCGGTGGCTTTTAGGCTACAACTACCAGTGCTGGCTCGAATACACACCCAGTCTTTCATGTTTCCCAGCTCAAGTTAGCAGTAGGGAATCACCAAGTGCATCCAGAGTTGCCTCCCGAATTTCAGGGACAAGGTGTGAATTTTTCTCCAAAGGAAATTTTGGATAGTCGTGAAGTAACAGTCCAAGGAACACTCGTTCCACAAGTTTTAATAAGGTGAAGGTGACAGTGATACCGATACATGGGAAGATGTGGCAACCATCAAGAAGCAATTTCTAGATTTCAACCTTAAGGACAAGGTTGTTTTGACAGAAGGAAGTAATGGTAGGCAAAAAGATAAGGGCAAAGTATGGAGGGTGTATTCTAGAAGGAAATTTAAGAATAAAGGATAAGGGGTTTCGAGTAGTTTGTTGGTTATGGTTGGTCTTTAAATAAAGACCAACCCGATAGGTTAAGGGGTTACCTTGTTTTATGTTTGGGTCATGATAGGATATTACCTATGTGAAAGGAGTTATTCTCCTTTGTAAATGCTTTTTGTGTTTTGTTAGAGTGTTGGAATAAAAGATCTAGAAGAGGTGTTCTTTATCTTTCTCTGTTCTGCGTGTGAATTTGTATCCTATTCCCCTTTGATCATAATAGTCACTCAGACCTTCTTGTGAGGTTTCAATATTAAGAGTATACAAGTTCCCAAAATATGACTTTGGCAGTTTCGTTTTGGTATTTGCACTGTTACACACACTAGCAAGTGAAGAAAGGATAAAAATCACTACAATTTATGAATTTGCATATCGTAACTATAACCCTGATATAAATCCAAAATGGTCAAGAGTATTCTATCGAGCCATTGTAATTTCCTTACAAATTAAAACACTTAATAGTATAGAGTAATAGATCAGGAAGTAGACGAGTAACTAAGAACAACTCTTTATCCCTATTCGCATTTACTTTACAATGCCATGACAACTTTAGCCTTTTCACAACATATTCTTCATTAAGCTCTAAATGATACCAAATAAAATCAACAAAGGTCATATGCCATGTATTGATCTCTGAACTAATTATTACACTCCTGTTTTTATCTTAGTTGTCCAATTGGACTATTTTTGGTAATTCCTAGCATAATGCTACTATCTCTTCTACCTCAATGAGATTGGAGTTAGTGTTCTTTGAGAAGGTAAAGGCAAGGAAGGGCAATCAATCACACTCGCATGTAAAAACAGAGGATTAAAAAATGACCAGAGTAATAGTAAAATATATGAAGTTATAGAAAATACACCTGCAGATGGATCAGTAGAGCCAGGTGCATCAATCCAATCATAGGACTTAACATGCATTGAGCCATACAACAACTTGCTCAACACCGTCATTCCAGGATGATTATGGAGCGGAATGATAGATGATGGGGGCATGCAAAAAATTCCTATCTGCAAAAGATAAAGCAAATCAAACTTCAGTTAGTATTGCAAATATAAGGCCCAAATTTATAAAAAAATCTAACAGAATAAACATGATCTTAAGGTATGAGACTTTACTTACAGAGAATGAGTCACATTCATGCAAATGCAAATATTTTATAGGTGGCAAGGATTGATGGCTCCCATTATGTTCAAGTGCTGGACCAGGCCAATTCCGAACCAGTTGTGCTTCTTGTTCAAGACCTACATCTGATGGCTTGATTCTCTCTATAGAAACATTATGTAAGGTTATCAATAAAATATCGGCTAGACATAAAAATTATTGGGCTGCAGGATCAAAGTCATCTAAGAACTAAGATAAAATCATAAAGGTATTAGTAGTAACGCATTAATTCTTTATTACTATAAACCATGCAGACACATCTCAAAAAGATGAAAGAAAATAATTGAAAGCTTGAAGTTATTGACAAAGTATAGAACGATCAATAATCCAGAACTACCTCTTTTTGTATAGCATGAAGCATTCTAAAAGTTGACCATAAAAATGAATACAAAAGCAAGATAAACAAGTCAAAAAGAAAATATACCTAACTTCTCACGAACTTTCTCAATGACCTCTTCCGACACAGGTCCATCAGGTGAAAAGGATGCATTGCATAGTCTATAAAGTCTCTGTATATAATATGGCATCTTGCAAACTTGAGACCAAGTTATCTATTCACTCAGACCAAAATCCCCAGGGTCAGCAAGCTGATAACACCTTGTAAGTGGCTTACTGACTGCAATAGGGACTGGATATACAATTAGATAACAACCTTATTTTAGCCTCAGAATCAAACCATCGGTAATGAATCTGCATGGTCGTAATGTTTCCTTCGCAACAATTCAAACTAATGGATCTATTGAACAAGGAAAAAGCAATAGCGAGCCAAAAATCAATGACCTCTACTTCAAATATAGACATGTCACAGCAAGTGCAACCACAAATCACGAAGTAATACCAATATAACCATTAGAATCCCCATCAGTCCATTCAAAAGCATTAACACTCAATTGCATTTTGAGGTAACTATTGTAAAAGTTACATTATCGGTATAAAAAAGCTTACACTGTCAACATATTGTTGATACAACTTTTAAGGTACTTATTGTAAAATTATCAAACCAACCATACATGATGATTTATCATTGGATCAGTTAGTGCATCCACTGTTTAGTCCTCTATTATTATATGCATTCACCAAAAGGAATTCACTTTTAGATCAAAATTAAGCAAAACCCAGCACGGATAAAACCCAAGTGAGACTCTCCATCACTTCCACTCAATAAACCATACCTCCCAGAACCCAATGTGATATTCCAAGAACAAAACACACATTTTATTTATTTATTTATTTATTTGCGTCATAAACAACACGAACACCGTTAATTAATTAAAGCAGGGAAGAGTTCCAAAACGAAAAACAGAGAGTGACCCAACAGAAGTAGCGAGCTGAAAGGGCGAGAAAATTGATCAAAAAAGAATTTTGGATCAAAATCTGAAATGGGGCAAATGAGATTCCGACAGAAGAAGGGAAGGGTGGGAGATGCAGAAGTAGAAGGTACCTGTGAGAGGCATCATTAGAGGGAGAGAAGGGTGAGGAACATGGTGGATTGGCAAAGGAATGAGAAGGAAGGAGAAGATGAATGAGCAGTTGAAGGAAGATGAATGGACGTGCTTAGAAGGATGAAGAGAGGGATCGTTGTTGTGAGTGTGTGAGGAACAGAAAGGGTTGGAGGTGAAAAGAAAAAGGCCCAAGGAAGATCTTGGACACGTCATCAGTGTGTGTGTGTTTTTTTTTTCTTTTTTGGTTGAAATAAAAAAATGAGAAAAGAAATTGGAGCTTTGCCTTTTGTGAGATTTTTTGAGCCGTTTTTGAAGTCCAGCTGTGCCTCGACCACCTTTTTTCTCTGGTATGTTTTTCACAGCTGTTAAAAGGAAAATGACAAACACTCCTCTCATTTCCTGTCTACTAGGTGTAACGAACCAGCATGGTACCACAGGTTTTACATAACTTTATCCTTCAAATATGGAATAAATATTCAATTTTAGTCTTTTGTGCATTAAATTATCATTATGAAAAGAAATCAATTTTACAACATAACTTACTTTATATTAAAAATCACGTTATCAAAACTTTAACTCTAACTCATTTAATTAAGAGATACTTTTTCAATAATTATTGGTTAAAAAAATTGCATTTAATTATTTAACTAATATAAGGTAAAAAGATATTATTTATCAATATTTGCTTTTTTTTTTAATGTAATTCAAACATCTTTAAAGTTCTTAATTTATTTCTCATTTTAGTTAAAATTGGTTCTTTCTTAGATTCATGTTAACTTTATTTAGGGTGATGATGTAATACTATAAATAGCTATCATAGAATGAGAGAGAAAAATATTTTAAGTTGTTGTCTTGAGAAAAACTCATTTATTTATTTCTATTTTGTATTTCAAATGTTGTTTACTTGTTACATCTTGTATTTAAAGGCACCTATTAGAGTTGAAGTTGTTTTCAAATAAGTAATTGTGTTGAACTCTATCAATTAATAATTCTATGTAGTCTCTCTCTCCTTCTTTTCTTTCTCTTAGGTTAACTGCCTATAGGCGAACCTATTATTTCTTTTATCTAAATTTGATGAGAGTAAAAGTGCTTCTATTTGTAATTCTTTTTTGCTTTGATTCTACCTTTGAGCCAAACAAGTTAATGGTATAATCTAAGTAACTTGAAACAGAGTCTTTTGTTCAGAGTTTAATAATGTGATGACTTATGTGTATCAATTTCTTCCCTTTTTATACTAAGAAAACTTATTGGCTTTCTCTCCTAACTTTGTAGGAAGCAAGTGAAAAGTGAAACGAGCTTTTTATTACAGATAGTGATAAAGAGAATTTTTTCCTCTCCCTCATGATGTCTTGTCGACCTAATCTAGGATCCCAAAAAGAGTAGTGGTGCTCTCTTCACATTCTATTACTTTTCATGCTTCATGAAAGGTTCACTTTCGATCATGGTCATTAATGTGTACTTTAGTTTCAAGCCTTATACTCCTCGTCTTCTCTATTTCTACTTCTCTTTATGGTTGGTGGAAAACTTTCCATAATCAATTAAGATAAAGGTTTATTTTTATGTGACTGATTAATCTCTTTGTTTTATCTATTTCACTTTCCATTTTCAATAAAGTAGTTTGAAGATAACCTATCATTTCTTCTGCTTAACACACCAAAGATCATAATTTTTGGGATTTTTAAACTTATTGCATCCTTTACCTTAATAAGTATATGTTCTAGATGGAACCCAATCAGGATGTTAACAAAGGTCACTACTCAAACTCTTCATTATGCGCTAGCTAGGCAATCATTTACTAGTCTGAATGACTTAGGGTCTCTTAATGCAATCTTTGTTTGATATTTTTTTTCTCTTGAATCTTACTTGGTGTTGAAGTTCCAATGAAATGGATATTCCCTCAATAGTCAAATTTTCATGTGCTACACAAGGAAATATTTCAATTGGCGTAGAATGAAGGTCAACAAACTCCATTATTAAATGAGAGGAAGAGTGTAACAAAATCAATTTAATAGACAGATGATGATTTGGATGATGGAAAAATAGTCTATAGTAACCATATAATACATTGGATTCACATTATTATATTGTCATCCTCTCAATAACTTCAGTACACATCTAACAAAAAAGACCACATTAGTCCATTTTAATTAAGAATAACTAAATTAATACTTTTAAAAGTATTAGAATTATATTGAAAAAATCAACTAGATACTAGAATCACAAAACTATTTTTTAATGTGAAATCTAAGCTAAGAATAAGATCAACCAATAAAGATATTCTTAGTAAATACTTTTTTTTAAAAAAGTTAATTTTCCCAAACTAATGATATTATTATGAACGAGAAGTAAATTTAATGCAATTATGTATTTTAAATCAAGAACATTAACTGAGTTGAAAAAAACATGTGAAGGTCTAGCAACCCATGTGTTAGTGACAAAAATAAAAAAGTTAAAAGAACATAATAAACGTAATGAGAAATGTGATAAAAATAAAATGAATCAAATTAAATTATACTTCCCTCTCTTGAAGTTTTAATAAGTAACAGTTTGCACCCTTATTAACTAAAACATAAAAAATCATGAAGATTAAAAACTGAAATTTTAAATCATAAAAATTGGAGATGATTTCAGAGTAAAAAAAAATGAAGAATTTTAATATTTATTTATTAATAATGTTAAAAAATATATTATCATCTTATCATAAATTATCATATAAATATATGAAATGTTTTTATGAGAATATTATTTTGATAAAAATTAAATAATTAATTATAAAATATATAAATAAATTTATTAATGTATTATTACATTTATATACTATTTTAATGTAAATATAAATTTAAATAATATAAGTGTGAGCATTATTTTCTTAAAACATAAAAAACAGAGGGAATGAGAATTTGATTTAAAAAGTCAGTGTATTTTGTAAGAAAGAAGATATATAGTTATAAAAATTACTGAATTAAAAATGCCTAATTCCAAACTGTTCACCATACTTGATTTTTGAGTAAATACTTGACGAGGTAAATAGACCTTTGTGCTTGAGATGCTTTGTGGGAGCGAAAAAATATGGATGAAAAATGAAATTATCTTATAAATTTATATATTTTTAATTGAGTTTCTATTAAAAAAATTATATCAATATTTAAAGTATTTTTTTATTTTTATCTAAATATTATGTAATTTAATTTTTGTTAACAAAATAATGTAATCGTTATTTTCATATTTTCATTTACAATTCTTTAATTAATTCTTATTATATTTTTTAACTGATGCGTTTTTGAAGGAGAAACCCAACAAGTTAAAAGTGATTGAAAAAAAAAGGTAAAAAAAAGTTAATTAATAAATCAATAAAAATAAAAGAAACTAAAAAAAATATTTTAAAACCTTAATAAAACATGTTTTAATAAAAACTCTATTAAAAATAATCATTGTACTTAACTAAATTTTTTTAAAAAACTACATTTTTAAATGGTGGAGGAAAATAAGTAAAAGTGGGCGTGTCTTAAAATGAAAATAAACAATTTACCATAAATAAATCGAAGGTTTGCCATTTGTCAATTATATTTTAGTTCAATATTTTTGGGATGTGAGCAAATAAAATACTCTAGTAGATAGATTTCGTGTAACCAGACCTAACTCTAGGTCGAACCATATCATATTATTATATTAAGGAATTATCCTAAGCTATTCTTTCATAATGTATTTAAATCCTTATTCCAAAAGTCAGATAACTTTCATAATTTTTATTTCTTACGTAACCACACATTTTATCTATTACGTGACATCTGTCCTTTGAAGTTGAATATTAAATTCTTTTAGTTAAAGAATTTTTTTAATTACTTTATCCGTATTCAATTTTTTTCCATGAAGAATAAGTTTAATGAAATATTTTCGTATCAACATCAAATACAATATTTTTTATTTGCTAAATTTTTTAAGTAGTTTTCAAACCAAGAGTTCCAACTGTCTTAAATTTTATTCTATTTAATCAAATTTTTGGTTAAATAAAACTTTTTTTTTGTTAACTAAGTCATTCCACTAAGGATTTCATTCATTTTACCATCTCTAGTTTTTAATTCTTCTTGGTCATTTTATTACAAATCATTATATTCATTAGAAGAAAAGAAAAGAAAACGAAGAAAAAGAGAAGTGAATAACTATATGCTACAGTAAATAACTATTTGCTTCAAAAAAGATAAATAACATTTTAGAAGGGGACGTTGTTCTCACTTCAAGATAAAAACAATTACTGTAAAATTATATGGTGTAATATAATTATTATTTTATTTATAGAATTTGGAATGTTGATCTTTCATGAAAAAATATAAGAATTTTTTGGCGAAATAACTTTTAGGATAAGCATGGGATATTTCATTTTGAAAGGCAAACTTTAATTTTATATGTTGCTGGTTAATTCCGTTGGCCAAGAGACATGCTTTCCTTTCGTAAATTTCTGAATTGGCTATTTCATGGAATATATTTTTTAAAGGTTTTTTTATTTTATAACTGTACCTGAGTGCAGAGATGGGGCCCAGGTACGGTCGGTCGATGTAGTGTAGTTGCTGACGTGTCGGTCTTCTTCTCTTTCTTTCGGTCGGTCGCTCCTTCTTGGTGTCTCCTTCGGTCGGGCGGGGGAGGGTACCTGCGAAGGCACTCCGACGCTCAAGTAAGTATGAGATTCTAAGAGTGGTTTAGTAAGTGAATCAAAA
>Ga0123342_1005274_pt1 | contig 18922 bp, 13 predicted proteins | sample Turbeawhitnodule_FD_89960 | JGI IMG/M metagenome (GOLD analysis project Ga0123342, IMG submission 89960) | Root nodule microbial communities of legume samples collected from Mexico - Turtle bean Mexico white nodule | ecosystem: Host-associated > Plants > Roots > Nodule | place: Mexico: Nepantla...
TAAAGAAATATATATAGACACAAAAAGATGTATTATATATATATATATATATATATATATATATATATATATATATATATATATATATAAGAGTATTACAGCTATATTTATTTTGAACGTTTTTTAGTGACCACAATTTGGGTTAGTACGTAATTTACACTTGACCAAATTTAGTTGATATGGTGTTTTCTCTGAAGTGTGACATATTTTCCTCTAAAATTGAAGAATACCAATTATTTAATGTCTTTTAATTTTCTGAAAAATTTGATCTAATCAAAATAAATGTTAAATTTGTCCAAACCAACATACAAAAAGCAAATAGCCCTTCGATTTTATTCCATTTCCATTATTCCCACTAACAATACAAATTGGTTTCACTATAGTCCCATACTTTAATTTCATATTCTAATAAATCATGTTTAGAAACATGCAAAGTATTTATAGAGGTGAAAACTTGTCTAAACTTTTAATTAAGCAACTTCATAGCAACTAAGTCCCAAGCAACTTAGACAAACTTTTTATTTTTTTCTCATAAAAATCATCAACTTGAACATATATAAAAGAAACACCATAATCTATTAGGGGTAGATCCCTATGTATAGCTCCATCTAGATTGTCTCTCTTAGAGATTAATGAACTCAAGAAACAATTAGAAATGTTGTTATTTAACCAATATACTTACCTCATTACTTCTCCTTGGGTAGCCCCGTTCTTTTTATAAAGAATGATATGAGTATGCTTATGTGTAAATTATTAATAATAAATAAGAGATTTAAATATGTTTTGGTGTAAGATAAATTATAGGATTTTTCTCTTATTCCTAATTACTTATTAGTAAATAAAAGGCTTTACATAGTTTTTTAGGGATAAAAATTAAAATAAAAGTTTATTAGTAACAAATGATTCAAAACAAAAATTTATTATTGGCAAAAAGAAAAATTTAGAAGTATATACCTCCACGCTTGTATATTGTGAACTAATCAGAAATAATGGTAGGATTTTACATATATTTATAAATATTAACACAAACTATACCTTCAAAGTTTAATGACTTGCCAATTGTATTATTGTTTACTATAGTAATTACTTCACGATCCCGCTAATTAGTTCTCTCATGATTACTTTGATATACTGTGATGCAGAAATTATTTAACAATGCAAAAGTTGTTATAAACAAAAGTTGGGAGTTGGAACAGAAAGACAGTTTAATATATGATCATATTAGACAAATAATTAATGATTCAAAATATCCTAATGACATAAGCACAAGTAACCAAATTTCATTCCATTTCCAAATTAAGAACATTTTTCCTAATTTTTTTTCCAAATGACTTTTGCTTTTTTTGGCTACACCTATACGAAAAAAGGCACATTCAAATTCAAGGGGTTTTTTTTTTTTATGTTTTTCAAAAGCTTTATTAGAAATAGACTATTCACTGTATAAAATAATTTCATATTATCGTCATTAAAGTAATACTTTTAATTAATCTGTGTCTAATTATATTGTACGATAAATCTCAGTTCATGAACAGAGTACGTAAACTAAGCTATAAACAAATACTATACGTTCATAAAGCATATCCATAGGATTAATCAATTATTATACAGTGAAAATGATTATATTTCATACGATGGATGATCTAATTAAAGTGGTTTTATGGCCATGGTGGAGCGTCATTATTAAAAAATGAATTAGAAAAAGAATTATGTGATAACTTTTTCTTCTTCCTTCTCATAGGGAAAGCATGAGACAAGTCACAATAATAGCTCATAGGAAAAGAGTTCTTACGGCTACCTTAAGTTCATTTTATTCGATCTTAACTTATAAGCATACTCCTCCTAATGATGGCAACCACAACCCTAAACTACTAAAGAAGAATAAAGGGATTCATCTCAACCATTATTTTATTTGCACACTAGAATTATTCCCATAGCATTAGCCTTGTTATAATTGCTGCCATTATGACCATTATAATGATCATGAATGACGTACCTTTTAGACATACTATATAAGAGTTTAGTGTCATGTAATGTCACACAACAAAACATTTGGGAACAAAAGAGACTTTACTAAGATGTTCAAGAGAGGTGGTGGTGTGAGCATTTCAATGTTGCCAAGTTCTGCCATGTTGGTTGGGTTGTGCCGTCCTCGGCGACGGTTCCGGCGGCGGCGGGGAAGCAGCATTCGGCTAGGGAACAAGAGAAGAGGGTTCTGCCTTGGATCACGTCCTGTGGTACAATGGGGTGTCATGGCTCCTCTTAGGTTGTTTAAGAAGATCATCATGGAAATAGCACCAAAGGGGCATTGGATAGAGGCTTATTGTTGGTCTCTACCTCTTCTACGTCCCCAATTATTTCCTCTTTGTTAACCACAAGTGATGGATTTCATCTCCTATCTTTTCTTTTTCCTTTTTTTCTCCTTCAAAATGTGAAAAGTGAAAGTGTAAAACTAAAACAATGACTCCACAAGTCTTGCTACGTAAAGGAAAAATCTTGTGACCAGAACTGCCTCAAAAAAATGTACTCAACTTGGAGGAAGAATCTATATACATTCTCTTTGTGAACTTCATGTAAAATCTCAAAAGGGTAAATAAATTACTCGTTTGCTTTTAATAGCACTTGATAATGTTTGTACAAAGTCCTTGGTTTAAATGTTGGGAAGATGCAAGTTTACTATGTCCTCATCAATAATGCAAGATTGTTAAGATTCAAAACACCGAAGAGCAATTAGTTTTCCCAAAAGGGTTTGTTATTAAGACCACTTGGTTTGATAAAAAATAACTTGTTTGAATTAAGTCTTTTTTGCTTAGGTTCTAAATTAATCAAGAAAAGTATTCATGAAATTCTGTTTCCGACAAATTTTAATACAAAGCTCGAGAAGTTTCAGAAATTATTCAAGTCCGCGATTAAATTGAATTAGAATTTTAAATCTAGATGTAGAAACCAATACTCTTTCAACCAAACCAAAATTTTATTAGGCTTAAAACTACTATTTTAACTAAAATGTTCAATTGTTCATACCTATTTAAGAACTTGTTTATATTAAACTAAGTTAAACTTCTCTCTAGGATTATATGATTGACCATTAATTCAGTTTTATATCTTAAATTAAGACGTACATTTCGTTGCAGTTTAATAAATCGAGTTCAAATAGAAATAAAAGCTCAACAAGGACCCAATAAGTGATTCACAAATTGAGTTCAAATAGAAGTAAAAAGTCAACAAGGACCCAATAAGTGATTCATGAATTTGGATTCTCAGCTGAAAGTTGTGTGCCTTCAAAATACACTTAATTTTTTATATTTAATATATTTTAAAATATCAAAAAATTAGGGTATTTTGAATACACTAGGACAACACCAAAAACCCTGCAAAGAATCAGAATTCGTGACTCTGCTAATTTTGCATTTGGTTGCAAGAATGTTCACAGTATTTCGCACGGCAACATTCAACTGTGCAACTGCAACAGTCAACAAGGAAGTATTTTGCCATTTTAACAGGCAAAAGCTGAGACCACATTTGGTGATCATAAAAAACTCATAATATAGTAATAGAAAAGCATTACTGTATAAAACTCCCCTTGAACATGAACTATATAGGTTTAAAAAAGGAAACAGCTCTTCCTCCAAGATTAGATATTGTAAATGTACAACCAAAACGTGACCAATAAAGGAAATACACAAGCAAAAAGAAATGTTTGCAGCAATACAGACAAACCAATGTTCACAAAACCCGTTAGTTTAGTAGTTACTTTTTTCCGAAGTATGAAAACAAGGTTGGTTGTTTATCATTAGCAGTTTTTGTTTTTTCCTTTTTCTTTGCAGGGTTCGAACTTATCTGATCATGATTTGCCAGTGCTGGCTTTGAATCAGCTGAAAAAGTCTCATACTCACGCTTAATTGGGAGCGTAGAAGCATTTTTAGAATGGGAAGAACCACTGAATTTCAAGTCATTGTCTCCCTCCTCAGCTTTTGCTCCTTCAATCAAGTCTTCTGTAGGTTCAGTCTTGACAAATTCATGAGATGATAACTTCTGCTCTGGCTTTGTGTCTTTACTTTCAGCTCCTTTTTTTGAAAAGAACATAGAGATTGACGTGTTCCCTTCTGCCTTTACTTGAATCTGCCAAACATGGTACAATGCTAACTATGGTTTTAAAATTTCAATATTAAATCATGTAGACAGATTGCTTACACCCTAAATATGTAAATACATAAGCAAGAACATGACAATAGAGAACTTATGAAACATTGGGCCCCCCTTCAACAAACATGGGCACAATAACATGACATTGAGTGTTCTGGCATATTTGTTTGTTAAACTTGAATAGAATACAAATTGAACACCAGCTGATCACAGCACAACTGATTATCCCCAGACTGATGGGGATATGATCCATCACTTCACATTCCCACTCTCCTTTTTAATGGTCTAATAGAATTCCAAGAACCCAAAAAATAAAAAAACTAAAAGTTATACCTTGTCATTGATAATTTTTAAACGACCAGTACAAAACAAAGTAAAATCCAAAATTTTCTTTTTTGAATTTATACATCAAAGAACAAGTGGAAATAAAGATCTAGGTAAGTATAATTGCAGGTTAAGATAAAAGTAATGTGATTTGTTGACTGAATTACATGTTCAACTTAATACACCAAGATATACATATTTAAGATGTTCAAACTAAAAAAAAAAAACTAAATGACAAGAAACATTTAATGAATTTTTAATAGTCCTACCTCCTTTATGCACTCAGGTCCATCAAACGATGTCTTCCCCATAGCAGATGTCACTGGGTACCATACCTGGAGATGAAAACAAATGGAAAAACTAACAATACTAAATGCAACGATATTAAGCCAGAAAATCTTAACATGACTGGTATTAATGAAGAAAACAGAAATTACAGCCTCGATGTTCTGTAAAAACACATACCAAATCAGATTCTTCATATGGCTTCATCACACTCTTAAAACTGGAAGCAGAACTGCTTAGCCAGGTATCAGTTGATTCCTTGCTGCCCAAAATAACAGGCATCCTATCTAAGGAGATACATTAAAGTACAGACATAACATAAGTATTTAACCAATATAATTGTTATAATCATAAAAATAAGGAGTTGATCCTATATAATCAGAAATATTGTTATAAATTATAATTATAGAAATAAGGAGCTGAGTTTATATAATTACGATTATATAGATTATACATGTATTATTAGAAACATTTTTATTTATTTATGTATCATATTCACTCTTTGAGGATATCAAATCTCCTCTATTTATTGTATTGATTCCTTTATCTTAATATGAACAAAGCACTTGTGTTGTCACACACGGTTTCACCTTAATGTTTCTCTTCTCCCAAGAGTTTAACAATATCAAATCTACTCGAGTATATGAATGTTTCAGCAGTCCCAAAAAGGGGAAGTCTATAATCTAATATATGAGAATCTTGTGAATGAAGGTCTAGCCACTTTGCATATGTTGACACTTGGTAGGAAACTTAAGCTCTATGAAGTGTTTTTTATTAATTTACAAAAAGGAAACGGAGGCATACCTAGTTAGGTATTCCAATAGGTGTACGACAAGAACTGTAAAAGGTTGCTAATATCCAACAATGCAAAAATCCACATAAAAGGTCATTTCCGTTGGTATGCCAAAATTTAGAGTGCATGACTCACCGTGAAGCCACTGAAGTGCTGAAGATGATGAGGTCGTAACAATAGTGAATGTATGTAGTGTTTCACCTGCAGTTAGCAATTCACATCAACATTACATGCTGTCTTGTCTTTCATATTGGATAAATTCAGTTCCTTACATCTTTCGGAAGAAATGTTTACCTTCAGAATTTTGCCATGAGTCATAAAGAGCAGCAAAGACAAGTCGCCGGCCATCTTTGAAGTGAATATAGTAAGGCTGTTTCTTTGAACCATCCTTTTTCCACTCATAAAATCTTAAACATATATTTAAAAAAGCAAATCAACTGAAAGAACAGAACATAAAGCCACAAATAAGCAGACCATGAATGTAATCCACAAAACTTTGGAATATTTAGATAAACCGTAAACAAAAGGAAACCTCTTGTTAGAAGGAATACGTTGAATAAAAAATTTGAACATAATAATAGGCTAGCAACATGGCACAAAATACACAAGAATAAAAGACTAAAAATATAATAATAGGCAAAGGTATATATACTTAAAAACTAGCACAACGGTTGTCATGATGGAATTTATCTCGTTCTAATGAAGAATCCATCTCAACTCTCAAATACTATTATGTATGAAACAGTAACATAAACACACTGGTAGTGCATTTCCTACCCAGCAAGTAGAACTCATTTTGATTCAACTCATACATTTTTAGGAAACATGACAAAAAAGGTCTTACCTAGAACTAGACAAATCTTCAACAGTACATGCAATATTAAAAAAGCATTTTTATACTATAATATTAGAAGAAACAGTAATAGGAATAAAAGTGATATGACATGGGCTGATAAAGGGGCTTTGGGCCAACCACAAGTTACTGTTGCTAGTGAACGGCCCAAGAGGAAGATTATCCAACCAAAGCATCTAGATGGCTATGTCTAGTGAACCAATTCTGTTACTGGATGCTTTGTTGGCACTATAGTATTGGCTAGCTTAATATTGGGAATATAGATGCTAGATTGTATTTTGTATTTTTGCATTCTGTTATTTGACTAGAATCTAAGTCTGCCATATATCATTTAAAATGCAAGCACAGTAAAGAAGCAAGGAAAAGTATTAGCTCATTTCCATCTCTTATTTTAAAGAGACTACCAGTCCTCGAATTCAAGGAATTACTTCTTCTATTCTTATGTTATCTTAACAAAAAGTTACAGCAAGCGGAAGCAATCCCAAGTCATGTTAAAGCCAAATATAAGAACAGATAGGTGAAAATATAATTAAACAAGAAATGCGACACATACCCTTCTACTGCTACAAGGCACCTGCTTTTAGGAAGCAAACGACGAAATGATGCCTTTTCATCTATAGATTCTGATCGAGCATTAAACTACAGTATAGAGCATAGTTCACATCAGATTGAGTACTTTGTTTAACAGATTATGATTTAAGTCAGTAGTATTGTAGTTGACATAATCCAAAAATGATTATGAAAACAGTAAACACACCAAGAAATTTCATAATGAACATTAGCTAAAATGACATTTATAACTTTCATAGTAGTAAAGCACCAAGCAAAATTGTCAGGCTCATATTTCAGGAATGATATGATGGTATTTTTAAGAGAGGTTGAAAATGATTCAAGAATTCAATAAGGAACCTGGTATCATAATCAATGTTATTTAAATATAACATTTTAATCATAAATTGAGCAATTATAATTTTACCCTTATTCACAATAAAGACAGAAGAAACTCACAAATTTCCATAAATCATTCTTCCTTGCACAGGACAAAAAAAACAGATAAGAACCATACTGTACATCATAATAATAAAAATTATGAAGCACCATGAAAAAACCAAACGGAACTTTCAGTTTCCCTGATTTACCAGTGGCTTCCAAAATACTGGCATGCTATAAAAATGAATATACAAGACATAGAAATCTAACTGTGTGCAAAGGTGCATCATACACCCACTATAATTCTTAGCATTGTTTGATCATAAATTACTACAATGTGAGCAAAGTGCTCGACTAAAACCTCAAATGAACAACACATCATAGAACAGTTGACCTCAAATTAAAATTTGATTTGCTGTTAAAAGTTTGTGTGGTTCATGGATCATATCCACGTGTTAAAATGCATTTAATGTTCATTATTGGCTGTACTTTGCATTACTTATTACAATCATAGGAACTAATCTCCATCACAAGTAAACCTATCAAGAGTCTATACAAATGGATGGCATGCAGAACCCAGGAAACACATTCTACAATTATAAAAGAGCTCATCATTTCCATCAATCATCTCCAAAAGATACTATTCTCTCTCTCTCTCTCTCTAAATCCCTCTCTAAATTTAACTATTGCTAATCAAAATTATTCATATGATTCATCTGAACTTATTATTATACAACATATTCTCAGAATCAAAGTAACTCAATGATACAGGGAAGAACCTGTCCTAAGCAAATGGAAGACCTTAAAAAAGGGGTAGAGGAGGCAGCTTCCCCCTTCCCTTATCCTAAATTTTTCCATACTATGTGCCGCATCTCTCTTCCAATAACTATAATTTGTGTCATTTTCACCATAGAAAATGATAATTTAAATTTTAATTGCATATGTTGTCATCATTTTATGCAATAAAGTCGGACATGACAATATATACCAAATATCTTAATTATTTTATCTAAATTAAAGTAATTCACTCCCAGGAAATGACAAGAAAAATAATTCATTCCCATCACTGATTATCATGCTCCCATCGACCCAATAAATAAGAAGTAAAATTATTGAATCCATAAACTATACCATCTTGTAGTGATAGAAGTAAAAGTATTGAATCCATAAACTATACCATCTTGTAGTGATCAGGTTTCTCTGTTTTCTTTGTAAAACTGGGGATTAAACCCCATTTCATGCTATGAAGAACATAGCCACCGCTGTCAGATGCTTCTTCTCTCCGAACTACTGGCATGTTGGATCCCGGTGACACATTATACGCCGGCCTATACCTAAGCACGAAGTCAAATTCAACTGTGAAATACAAATTCCACACCAACCTATTTCTTTCAAAACATTAAAGTCCCAGCAATATTTCATTTATATTCAGGAACCAAATTCCCAGGAGTGGAATTTTTTACAGATTCACACAATCAGCGAAGCAGAATAACTAATGAAGATAAGAAATGCGAGTTTTGAGTCCGCTGTACCGAGATAAAATAAGTCATCTCATCTTCATCCCACGATTCTGATTTGGCAAACAGTGTGAATGTGTAAAAAATCCAACTGCAGAGTCACGCTTCATCATCTTTTCCAAGGACAGCCATTTTAGACCGACTTGAAGAACCCCCAACATAACAAACTTAAAAGAAAAACCAAAAAGGTTCCTTTTTTCTTCCATTTCGCCATTGGTTCCAAAAAACCATTTCAGACACACTTGAAGCTATCCCCAAACTAACAGAGAAAAAAAAAAAGATTCATTTTCCTTATACATAGTCAATTAACAGTCATGGCATTTCAGAATCAGTTGCAGTGAAGCCAACACGACAGAACAAGCAATCGATAAAAAAAACTGAAAGTCACCAAATGCTTCCCTGGTTGTGTTCTAGCGAAACATGAAAAAATAAAATGAAAAAAATTTGGAAGCTGGAAAGAGCTAGTTTTGTGTGGTTGTGATTGTTGAGATGTTGTAGTTAAAGGTTTTACCGGTCCATATGCAGAGTACGAGTAGGAGCATCGCTGCGGTGACAAGCCCTTGGAACATCATCAGACCTAAGAGTACAACGTGTTCTCCCACACATCTCTCTCACTCTTGGGGTTTCCTCTCTTCAAGGCGGGAATAGAATAAAACACTTCTCTTTTCAGAAACTGCTACAAAGGTGGTGTGTGTCTTGAGCCGGACAAAACCGGAAAATAGACCCAATCGTTTTCATCTTTTGAAGTCTTTAACGTTAAAGATTTTGATTAGAATGACAAAATAAATATATATTTTAAAATATTGTATATTTTATTTAATTAAATAAATAATATATAATAATTATGAATTGGTATAAATAATTAAATTATACATTTCGTTGTATACAAGTTAATAGTATTTGATATTAATTAATAATTATGTGTACTTTTTTATGAGTTTTTATTTTTAAAAAAATATTCGATTAAATTAAAAATAAGAAGGAAATTGGAAAAATATCAATTCAAACTTTTTTTAACTATTTTTATGAGTTTTACCATTTAAAAAATATTAATTTTTATTTTTTAGTGAATTTTGATTCAAATAATCGAAAGAAAAGAAACAACTTTTACTCATGATTTATTGAATTTTAATTTTATTAAGGATTTTTTTTTAAAATATTTTACTCATGATTTATTGAATTTTTGTTTTTATTAAGAAATTATTTTTGAAAATTGAGAATTCAATTTTTTTTAATTAAAATTATTCATTAGTTTAATTAATTCTAATTAATTTGTTGTTCGGTTAGTTCAAGAGGTAAAATATGTAGATGTCTAAAAACGAGTGAGATATTAAATATCGATTAACACTTTGCTTTATCAATCAAATTATCAAATTATGTGTTAAATTTAATTAATGTTTGTGTAATTAAATTTGATATTTGTGTGAGAATTGAAAAATGACTCTTAAGATAATAAACCTGCTTTCTTTATTGTTTTATAACTGACTATTTTAAGTATTGAATATTGATTGATATATTTGTTATTAGACACACTGAGAGATGATTTAAAGTCATCTATCTAATGACTAAACAATTTAGGGTTTAGGGTTTAATTTAAGCTACAATTATTTTAATTTATACAATTATTTTAATTTGACTGCTAACAACAAGTATCATACTAAAGACATATAAAGTCTAAATGAAACTTCCAATTTCATACGCGCAAAGCCCATATTTTGAATTAAACCGTGCACAAAAAGTCTAATTGAATAAACCATATTTGAATTGAACCCTGCAGATATGTCTAAATGAAGCTCACTATTTCGTAACTACTTAACAAAAGTAAGAATATTTACCTTTATCAACATATTCTTGAAAATGGAAAAAGAATGACATGAAAAACAAGCACACCTCTGTAGTCTATACGTTAAACTAGAAAACTAAGCTAAAATTCTTAAACAGAATCCATCCTAGATAATTTGAGCAGGCTACCATGTGTTCCAACTTGAACAGAAGGAACCCTGACAAACCCTTGGAATTCTATTATCCCTTTTGTACACTTGGAATTCATCATCGGATTGTTGTTACTACATGTGGCTGATTTCTTGCGATGGAGACGGCACCTGAATGAACCTTCATGAGTGGTTGGTGCACAGTAACACGCCTTAGAATGTGTTCCTGATTTCTCTTTGCTTTCTTTTATGCTCAAATTCTCTGTCTCTTCCATTATCACCTTCAACAACTCCTTCCCACCTTCATTCTTCTTATTGTGACCAGAAATGTTGGACTTTTTCTTCGAGATGTTTTCTTGTTTGCTCTCTGTCACATTCTTCTTCCTCTCCATAGTCCTCTTTCTCAGCAGAATCAATTCTTCTCCTCTTACTCTTGACATGTTCTGCATTTTTCTGGTTATGGTCATTATAGAAGTGGAAAATTTCGTAATAACATAATTGTTATATAATTGAACAAGTTTATCATAATGTGTGATCATAAATGATCATGCAATTGAAAATTATGAATTTTTTAATAATTACTTTAAAAACTCATCTAAGGTCGTTTTCACTTACAGAGGAAGAAATTGGATTCTCAATAAATGATGTAAGAAGAAACACATTTTAGAAACCAGCACTGCTTCTTCAGAAAACAACTGACGTCACCCACAGAACAATTATGCAGTTCTTGTGAAAATTTGCTAACCCCAGATTTGATCAATGTGATTTTAATATTAATCGATCAAACCCACCTCTCAACTTCCAAGATCTCAGTAAAAAAAAATCAAGAAAAATATATAAAGGTGAAATTTTGAGGGTTGAAACCAAGTTTTCTGTTTTGATTAGTCAACACGGTCGCACAATATTACTCAAAGCAAACAAGTACGAAAAATTGTTGAAGTTACAGAGTAAAAAGAAAATCAGTGCAACATATAGTTTTGGGAATTCAAGAACAACACAGAGCACATCAACACAAATGAATTGAAAGAAGTTACAGATGAGGGAGCTAAAAAGTGCAACATACCTAAGAGAGGTCGTTCTTGGAGTGAAAATTATTGAACAGGATCGAATCCGTGTGTAGCAATTTCAGATTAAAGGATACTTTTGTGAAGAAAAGAACAGAAAGAGGTTTAGTGAGTGGAAGGTGTTGTTGGTTGAAAAAAGAGAAAAGATGCACATGAACAGAAGGAATCTTTGAGAGTTCTTGAGAGGCCTACACGTACTCTCACAGAATGTAGAGACTTGACACTTGGACTTCACCAAAGAAATTTCGGTTTGTTTTTCAGATACATACTGCAGAGTTATTTATAAAGTCCACTCTAACAAACTAATGATAAAATAATTAGATATAGATATAGTGTAACTCTATTTTGCTTTTTAAGATCACATCCTAACTTAATTTTAACTTTAATATATATTTTGATTTAGTATTTAAATTTATTAGTTTGATAAAGATAAAATCTATTCAAATTTTACATATATAAAATCTATTCAAATTGAAATATATCTTTAAAATATATTTAATTATTGTTACATATGTGTTTATAGAAACACATATCTTCTGATTAAATTATTAAATCTTAAATAAATAATAACTTTATATAAAATGAGAATTAGTTCATTAAATTTCATGAAAATATTTTTTATTATCTATTATGTATCAAGTATATATCTATTATAAAAATATTCTTTTTAATAAGGAAAGACACCATGTGTGGCATTATATTGATTCTTTTGTATATTACTATATAATATATAAATTATCTTTTTAACCAACATTAGTTGTTCACACAAGTAATTGAGAGTTATGGTTTTTAATCACATGGTTTACCTTTCCACCCTGATGATATTATTTTTTTAGTTATTGTTTTAAATAATGAATGATTTATATCAATTTAATGATTAAAAAATTAATATCACAAGAATGTCACAAGTATTTATTATAATAAATATGATTAATACTTTTGAAGAACTTAAACAAAATTATTATAAATATTTTTTCTCAACACTATTTATTTCACACTCAAATATTTTTTATAGTTGTATCATATTATACTTTTATCCAAATTCTTTTTATTCAGTTTTTATTTTGTATAATACTATACTTTTTTATCCAAATTCTTTTTATTCAGTTTTTATTTTTATTCTCTAGTACTAACGGAAATACATTATTTTAACTAACTTTATTTTCAAATTCAAATTTTTCTAAATTTTTTAAAATTCAAGTTTTTAATTTAAAATAAATAATTACTAAATTTGTTATATTATAAAAGATTGAATTGAAAAATAAAATATGCATAATATATTGTTATATATTATATAATAAATATTAAAATAAAAATATTTTTATTTAAAATTAATTATAAAAGTAAATGACTTTTTTAATTTTATTTTATGTAATTTTTTTCTTGTGTAGATGTTTTTTTATTGAAAATAATTATTCATATTTTAAAAAAAAAAATAGTTATTTAAAGGGTAAAATTATAAGATTTTTTTTTTCAAATTCAAATTTCTCTATTTTTCAAAATTCAAAAATTTCAATTAAAATAAATAATTATTAAATTTGTTATATTATAATATTATAAAGGATAAAATTCGAAAATACGATAAAATGTGTAGAGAAAAAAGTAATTCCTTTATATATTGTAATAGATTATTAAAATAACTATTAAAATAAAAATATATTATTAAATTATAAAATGATTTTTATTAAAAGTAATTATAAAAATAAATATTATTTTCAATTTTATTGTATGTGATTTTTTTATTGTGTAGATGGTTTTTTTATTGGGAATAATTATTTAAATTTTTTTAAAAAATAATTATATAAAGGATAGAATTGTAAAGTTTTTTTTTTCAGATTCAAATTTCTCTAAATTTTTATGTACAAGCCAGACCTCGGTCATCGGCGCTAGAGAAAGACATCGGTCATCAGTGGTCTGATAGCAATGGTGGGCCAGGTAAGCTGGATCCCACAAACAGTATTAGTTAACACCCAGATACCAGAAAAACCTAAGTCACGAGAGGGTCATGCATGGGGTGTGTATGGTACATTCGGGTACGACACAAACAAATGTTCCTTGGAGGCGCTAAGACATTAGGGTTAGGGTTTCCAAGGAAAGACTGCATGTATGGCACATGAATACTTAGGACACCAAAAGAACAGATGACACTGCAACGCTGATACATGAGTAGATACCCTGGCGGCTACGCTGTTAGGTCTATGCACTCCAGAAAAAGGAAGTCCTATGCGCCAGATTACACTAAGATTGAGTAATAGTGGCGCAAGGACATTCTCCCAGGAACCCTAAGCCCACCAAGAGATGTGAGAACAACACAGAAGTAACCCTAGATACAACCTATAAAGAGGGTGGTAAGAACCCTAGCAAGGTACGCCGTTTCTAAGACTGAAACTACTTTACACACATTACTGTTTCTTTAAACCTTACTGACTTGAGCGTCGGAGTGCAATCGGCTCTAAGGGCGCCCTTTGTCTTTACAGGAAAGCGTTCTTCAACCCAAGGAAGTTCGACTAAAGGAGGAGACAGGCGGGGCCTGCGGATGCTGTTAGAGTCAACCGGCAACCAAGTCAACCGGTGAGAACATTTGGCGCCCACCGTGGGGCCTAATAAAACTAGGTCTCATTCACAATCGTGTTGAGAGCCACCAACAACATAAGGAGCACGAGGCAAGGATCTGCTGCGCCCTTAGAAGGGGACAACGTCACCATGCAACAGCGCCTTAGGGTGTAAACTCCTTAGCTTCCTGGATGCTTTCTCGGGGTACAACCAGATCCGCATGCATCCAGGGATGAATGCAAGACGACATTCATGACGGAGCTCTCCTGCTACTGTTACAAAGTGATGTCCTTCGGGCTCAAGAATGCAGGGGCGACCTACCAGCAGCTGATGGACAGAGTACTTGCACCCATGATAGGGAGAAACGTCCAGACGTACGTAGACGACATGGTAGTCACCTCCCAGATGAAAAACCAACACGTCGCTGATTTGGAAGAGCTATTTACTACAATAGCTAAATACAGGTTGAAGTTGAACCCTGAAAAGTGTGTGTTTGGGGTAGAGGCAAGCAAGTTCTTAGGTTTCCTACTCACCGAGCGTGGGATAGAGGTGAACCCTGAGAAGTGCGCTGCAATCATAGTTATGCGTAGCCCAATCTCGGTGAAGGAAGTACAACAGTTGACAAGGCGGATGACCGCTCTGTCCAGATTCATGTTAGGAGGGGGAGATAAGGGGCATCCCTATTTCCAATGCCTCAAGAGAAATAACAGGTTCATCTGGACCAAGGAGTGTGAGGAGTCGTTCCTCAGGTTGAAGGAGTACTTGGTCATCCCCCCAGTATTGTGCAAGCCACAACTTGGCACCCCGCTTCGATTGTACTTCGCAGTCACAAATCGGGCGATCAGTTCGGTCCTTGTCCAAGAGCAGGATCAAGTGTAAAGACCAATATACTTCGTAAGTAAGGTATTGCAAGGGCCTGAGCTAAGGTACCAGACCATAGAGAAAGTAGCTTTAGCAGTAGTGTTTTCAGCGCGAAGACTTCGCCACTACTTTCAGAGCTTCACAGTGATCGTAATGACAGACCTACCCATTCGCAAGGTCTTACAGAAGCCTGATGTGGTAGGACGGATGGTGCGCTGGGCGGTGAAACTATCAGAGTTTGATGTGCAGACGAACCTAGAGGCCCTATCAAAGGCCAAGTTTATGCTGACATCGTGGTAGAGCTCTCCTTAGCAGCCACACACCAAGAAGGAGCAAATTTCAAATGGGTCCTCTCCGTAGATGGGTCCTCTAACCGACAGGGGAGTAGGGCTGGTGTCATCTTGGAAGGACCAAATGGGTTGTTAATTGAGCAGGCCCTACGGTTTTCTTTTAAGGTCAGCAATAGCCAGGCGGAGTATGAGGCCCTCACAACTGGAATGGGGGCGAACTGTTTGATAGCGAAGAGTGACTCCCTGTTAGTAACGGGGCAAGTTACAGGAGAGTACCAGGCCTAGGACCCTCAAATGGTCGCGTACCTATAGTATGTTTAGATTTTGAAGGAGACTTTCACGATGTTCGAGTTAGTACATGTCCCTCGAGAACAAAATGCATGAGCTGACTTGCTAGCAAAGCTCGTCAGTTCAGGCAAGGGGGACAGACAGAGGACAGTCATTCAGGAGACCTTGAGAACACCTCGAACCACCACAGACAATACGACAGAAGTCCAAACGATAAGCATCTTAGAAGGTGTTAAGAGAAGTCATCGGTCGTTGGCTCAAGAAACCCTAAAAATGCCCAGAATAAGCACATACACATTACCAGGGGAAAAGTCAATGCAAGTTTGCCTGGTTGAAGGAGGTGAGACTTGGATGACCCCTTACCAATGCTACTTGGCTGACGGGATACTCCCGCTGGAACCCACAGAGGCCAGAGTAGTCAAAAAGAATTCGAGCAGATACACCCTGATCGACGAGAATTTGTTCAGACATAGGTTCACTCACCCCACCCTGATATGTGTACATGGTGAGCAGTGCACACGCATTATGACAGAACTTCACGAGGGGATATGCGGGAGTCATGGCTGAGCTTTCTCGTCGAAGGTTGTTCGCGCAAGATACTACTGGCCAACCATGAGGGAAAACTGCACGAGGTATGCACAGCGCTGCAAGCAGTGCCAACAACATACTGACTGGCACAAGGCGCCCCAGAAGAGTTGAGGTCGATCTATAGCCCATGGTCGTTCCATACCTGGGGGATTGACATTCTGGGCCATTTCCTTTAGCGGTGCTATAGATGAAGTACCTCGTGATTGCCATTGAGTACTTCACAAAGTGGATAGAGGCGGAGCCAGTGGCGTAGATCATAGCCCACAAGGTCCAACACTTTGTGTGGAAGAATATAGTATGCCACTTTGGAGTCCCAAAACGGTTGGTGTCCGATAATGACACCTAGTTTGCTAGCCAACAGTTGGGTAGGCTGTGCATAAAGCTGGGCATAAAATGGGTGTTCGCATCAGTCAAACACCCCCAGACAAACAGGCAGGTCGAGTCTGCCAACAAGTTCTGCTCAGAGGTATGAAGAGAAGGCTGGATAAAGTCAAAGGGACCTGGGCAGAAGAAGTTCCTAGAATTGTGTGGGCTTACCACACCACTCCCCAGTCCACTACCAAAGAGACGCCCTTTAGCTTGGTGTATGGTTCGGACGCAATGATTCCTGTAGAAATCCAGGAGAGCTCGCCACGTTTTCAGAACTTCGTGGCTGAAGAATCCAATGAAGAAAGAAAGGTGAACCTGGATCTACTGGATGAAGTCAGGGAGGAAGCGAGGATCAAGGTGGAAGCCTTGAAGAGAAAGGTGGAGTATAAGTACAACTCCAAGCTAAGACCTCGACAGTTTCAGGTCGCCGACCTGTTGATGCGGAAAGCCCACCCATACCAGTTAGAAAACAAGATATCTCCCAGGTGGAGCATACAGACTCGAGACTTTAGAAGGTGGAGCAATCCCTCGCATGTGGAACGTGACCAACATTAAGTTTTATTTCAGTTAAGTTATTGCATTGTACACAGTTTTAGGGGGCACTTTTTTTTTCCCTTGTAAGGGTTTTTTAATGGGTCACCCAATACAGTGCAGTAGCGAACCTCTCCCTTGGTACATTCGGGTACGACACAAGCAAATGTTCCCTGGAGGTGCTAAGGCACGTCAGGGTTAGGGTTTCCAGGAAAAGACTGCATGCATGGCACGTGAATACTTAGGGCACCAAAAGAACTGATGACACCGCAACGTTGGCACATGAGTAAGTACCTTGGCGGCTATGTTGTTAGGTCTATGCACTCCAGAAAAAGGAAGTCCTATGCGCCAGATTACACTAAGATAGTGGCGCAAAGACATTCTCCCAAGAACCCTAAGGCCACCAAGAGACGTAGGAACAACACAGAAGTAACCCTAGATACAACCTATAAAGAGGGTTGTAAGAACCCTAGCAAGGTACACCGTTTCTAAGACTGAAACTGCTTTACACACATTACTGTTTCTTTAGCCCTTACTGACTTGAGCGTCGGAGTGCAATCGGCTGTAAGGGCGCCCTTTGTCTTTACAGGAAAGCGTTCTTCAACCCAAGGAAGTTCAACTAAAGGAGGAGACATGCGGGGCCTCCATCTTGTGTGAGTTCACCAAGGTTGAGAAGAGTATGGTTCACCAGTTAAAATCCTCCCCTACCTTTGTACAGTTAGGGCAAGGTCAGTAAAATGAACCTCTTCTTTGGTTTGATATGCCAAGATTGGGAATAGTATGGTTCTTCATGAGCCTCCCTCTTGTGAGTTCACCAAAGCTGAGAACGGTATGGTTTAACAGTTAAAATCTTCCCCTACCTTGGTACAGTTAGGGTGAGGTCAGCAAAACGAACCTCCCCCTGGTTTGATACGCCAAGATTGGGAGTAGTATGGTTTCTAAGTGAGCCTCTCTCTTGTGTGAGTTCACCAAAGCTGAGAACATTATATATGGCCCTAAACGAGAGGGGGGGGGGTGAATTGTTTAAGAGGGGTTTTTGAAAACTTTTCCAGATTTAACAAAATTCTTTGTGTGAATCCAGAACAGGAATCAAGTTTGCCAAGAATTTAAGCAATGAAACAACAAAGCAACAGAAAAACAATCGGTTGTTTCTTCGAAACAATTGGTTGTTTATATCAGCAAAGTTTAAAACAATAATTAAATGAGTTCAGAGTAAGTGAGAGATACACTAACAGTTTATACTGGTTCACTCTTAAGCCGAGAGCTACATCCATTCCCCAAAAAACCACTGGGTAATCCACTAAGCAATCAAACCAGATTACAAAACACAAACCACCAAAGTAGTAACCTTGAACCCTTCAAGAAACACACTCCCTTTGGCAAAACACACCAAGAGTATTGATCTCGCCCACCTCAAGAACACACAACACTCATTGGCAACACAACACCAGAAATACAGTAGGTTTAGAAGGGATTACTCTTGTTCACAGTACAAACTGAAATCAATACAATTGCAATCCTATTCCACTCTCTTTGAAAACCCAAAGCTTGATGTGAATGTTCAAATCTTAGAATCAACTTTGTCACAACTGAAAAACTCAA
>Ga0123342_1005275_pt1 | contig 18922 bp, 8 predicted proteins | sample Turbeawhitnodule_FD_89960 | JGI IMG/M metagenome (GOLD analysis project Ga0123342, IMG submission 89960) | Root nodule microbial communities of legume samples collected from Mexico - Turtle bean Mexico white nodule | ecosystem: Host-associated > Plants > Roots > Nodule | place: Mexico: Nepantla...
CGGTGGGAAGGAAGTTGCCAAGGAGAGAGGTTTTGGATAGGGTTTTCTGGACACCCTTTGCCACCATCGCACGACGCTTGTTCTGCTGAGGGTTCTTGCTTGTTCCTCCTTCCTGGGGTGGTGGCGGCGTTGCATTGTACACTTTGATGCCCATTTCTTGTTCACTTTCATCCATTGCAACCCAAAGAGAATCAAAACATGAAATGAAATGAAAACAAAATGCTGAATTTGGAGTTAGAGCTTTATATGTTGTGCCATGCAATTCTCACAGTTTTAAATTTTGAGACGGTTTTAACGGTTATGGTCTTTAAACTGTTTTCTTTTTCCTAGGATCTGTTTGTTTAAACCTTTTCTTTGAATTACACTATCTCATGCATGCTAAGTAACTTATTAATTACTTTTTTTTAAATTACATATTTCACATTTATTGTTGTGTCAAAAAGAAAACAAATATCTCTATATAATCATTAAAATAAAAGTCCACTCTTATACTACATAATCCTAAGTTATTCATATTCGTCTAATTAATATGAAGGTCAAACATTTTTATTCCATTTCCTAATTTTTTATGTTTTAACATAAAAAAAAAGAGTATGATCGAACATTTATTTTTTATGCACTATCTTAGTTCGTCGCGTACTTGGTTTGTAAAAAAATAAAGAAAAAATAATAATAATTTTGTAAATTGGTTTATAAAAAAATATAGAAAATAAAATTCAAATTTTTATTTTTTTCTTATTTATAGAAGAGTAAAATTTAGCATTCTTCTTGTACTAGACGATCTCAATACTAGAATTGAAAATTCTTTTAATTTGATCTTAAAACGAAGTTATCATGATTTTAACTACATGGTATTGTTTTAGAAATACAATTGTAAATTAAGTAGAAAATCAAATGTTAGTAACTATTATTCTGTAGTTTACAATACAAAAGTTGAACAGAGTTGGGAAGAAGGGAAGTTCAATATATGGCGTAGAATTATTGTTTGGTCAAACTGCTGTAACGTATTCCTGCAAAATGATCCCAACAATGAATCCCTTGCAGTGTTATGTAGCAAGTGCACTCATTCCTCCAACTGTCTTGCCGTCCAATTTTTCATTGGCGAAAGGAACTGGGAGTTCGTGTGAAAATACACCGAGTTTGACTGATGACGACACTTTAAAAATTAGCATTCTTATAACGGTTTAGCAACCTTTTAGTGATAGTGTAAAGCTCTTTTTATTGAGTGGACCAAAATATTTTTCAGTGCAATTCAATAAGTTGTAGAGACGTCGTTCACAAAATTAGCAGTTTAAGTGATTCTCTGGTACATTTTTTTCTTCCTCGTGTGGTGATTCTTATATAGTAAAATAAATATCCAGTGAAACCCGCAAGAATTTTACCTAATGAGAGAACGTATTGAAAAAAGAATGCATGATTAACGAGAGAGCAGCTATCCCAATTCAAGGTCAAGGTAAATTCAAATTCTTTTCAATGAACCTTTCAAATTGGTTATCCTAGAGAATCAAACAATATGGATAGTGTTGGCATAGTTAAACATAAAAAAGTTATATTGTTATAGGTGAAAAAAGTTTGAAAAAGAAAAGTGAGAAGTGATTAAGAGAAAGTAACTAGAACCATAAGTAATTATGGGGATGTCTAAGATGGAGTTGAAAAGACATAAAAACGGGTGAGAAGAATGCATAGATTTTACTTAAAAGTCAAAAATAAGGTAAAAAAAATAACTTTTCATTTTCTACTTTCTCGTCCAAATAATCCATTAGACATAAAATTGACATAAAGAAAATACAATCACAATTAGGATGCATCATTCACCTTATCTATGTAAATTGGTTGAGGAAATAATCAATACTCTTAAATAGAAGCTAGGCAGTCGGTAAGGTCTCCATTGTTATCTGCGAGACTTCAACACCATGTTTCAGCTTAAGCTACTTTGTCGGACTCAATCAGAACAATCTAGTCTCTGGTTGCTCTCCTTGTCGAGGACAAGCAAGCAGCCAAGCACACATTCAGAAGAAGTTCTTCTTCCTGTTGTTGCTGTTATGTCAATGTTGCTGCTTTACGCGTTGCATAATCCTCAACAATACTAATCGAACTCTTGCTATGGCGCAGTGAAAACTCTGCAAGTAGAATCTGACATTCTTCTACGGTCAGATCACCATGATTGCCCTGCTTAAGTTGTGGAAAATTCAGCCCCTAAGATGTCGCAAGGCATGCAGCAAACTTTGATATGACATAAAAACTTGTTTGAACAATAGATCTTGATAGTTCTTTATTTGCAGGCAAAACCAATTGTGTTTATGTGCTATGCTCACAAATATTTCAAAAGAGTTTGCATTTCTAAATACTACATGCAGAGATTCAGCAGTTTTTTTTCATGTGTTTTATGAGCCTCTTTGGCTCACTGTTTTCTTTTAGTTTAGGATACCTGGTTTCCCCTCAACCCCATTTTTACAATTGTACTTTCACTCTCTTTTATCAATTTCTTCTTTAAAACAAAAAAAAAATCCAGGATAAACTTAAATAAATTCATCTATCGGTTTTCAAGATTAATCATATTTAGAAGTACAAAACTGAGTAGCAGTTTTTTCAATTCATTGAATTTAGAAAAAATCAAAATCAAGTAAGCTCTTCAATTCTTCAGATGGAGAGAATAAAGAATAAAGATTTGCCATAAGTATTCACCGCAAAATCAACATTAAAATGACAAAATCCAGATATAAGATTCAAATATACGAGTCTTTATTGATCACAACAAAAAGTACATAACTAAAAACATTACCATGCGAGATATTCTATCACAAACAGCGTGATGCATGAGGATTCCTGCAGCAACTGAAACATTGAAAGAGTCCACCATTCCTGCCATTGGAATACTACAGTGCAAATCTGACAACTCCAATGCCTCATCACTAATACCCCTGCAACAAGAACATAATCATTGTTAAATACATATAAAACCTGAGCCAGAAGGTAGAACCTATTTAACAACTATTTAACATTTTCTTTCAAAGTCAAGACTGTTGGTGATCCCCTGACTACTCCCTGACAATATTCAGTAAACAAGAACAAATGACAGTACATTGGGCTCACATTTGCATTGTCTAAAGTATTACACGGAATTTTCTATATCGAATGGTTTATAAAATTAAGTATAGCACATCAAGAAAAGGCAGGAATTAACCTATTTTCATTTCCAACCACGATTGCAGTTGGGTGTGACCAGTCTAAGTCATGAATAGAAACCTGTACACAACAAGAAAAATGTTAGTAACACAAACAAAGAAAAGGAAATACTCATCAACAAATGAATGCAAGGCCCCAATATATACTATGATTACAGGCTGCACAATATAGGCAATAAAATATAGTATAAACAAATCATACCGCATCCATTCCCACATGAGTTGTGGCAATTCGATAACCACGTGATTTTAACATTTTAAAGCATTCCTTCGTAGAGTCCCAAAGTTCAATGTCCAACCATTTCTCTGCACCCATGCTTACATGTCGATTATCCTTATACCTGCAACAAGGAAGCCAGACAAAACATTTCAACCAAAAGAGTCTCCTAACTTCAGTTATACTTGACAATAACGAAATCATAACCTAAGACCCATCCCATAATCAACAGGAATAACACCAGCAATTTCAATAATGAATAAACAACACAATTCAGAATTAATAATTATGATAATACCAATGCCTTAATTTATTTCCTAAACTTGATGCATTGACATCACTTTCATAATATCTAACAAGACCATGGACCAAAAAATAATCTAAGAAATAACTATCGTTTTAGTCCCAACAAGGACATAGTGCCATCACATTAGTCCCTAAATCTAAGAAAACTCCAATGAAGTCTGAAACTTCAAGTTGTTTCGTGTGAGTCCCTAAAATCCTAAACTACTTACTGTCACAGTAATCCCCTAAACATACGTTGAATTATTATATAATCACTTTAATTTTTAATTTTGGATTGATGTTATTGACAGATTGCACTTATTGATAGATTAATGTTATCTAAATTAATGTAACAGTACTATATCCTTTGACGAACTTAAATGATGGTTTACTCTCTATAAACTTGATGCTAACATACCCGCATTACTGATTTAAATCAAGGCTACTTACTATGAATTATTATTACTTTTCCACAAAACAAATCTGAAGAGAAAAACTAAACCTATCTGAGAGTCAAACGAGAGTGCTCCTAAAATTTCACCTCTACAATGTCAACAACACCTTTTGTTGCTGTCACACGTCACGACGTGGACAGACTGAACGCCAAGCGCGTCGGCGGACCGGAACGCGGCAGAGACGTTGCCGAAGTCGCAGAGCCCTTCGACGACAAGGCAGACGGAGTAGCTCCGGTTCCGAACCACGCTCCCGAACCTCCGCCACCGGTCCTCAGAGATGCATGGCGCGAGCACCTCGACGACCTCGGCGCTGGTCAAAACGGAGCCGTTTTGAGAGCGGAAGGCGTCGAGGTAGGGGAACCAGCGAGGCGCATGAGATTGGTGAGGGAGAAGAGGCTTGCGGTCCATCTTCATGAGCGTGGAGACACCGTCGGGGCTGGTGAGGAGCTGGTGGATGGTCGGAGATTGGAGCTCGGATTCCTCGGCGGTTAGGGCTGACGTGGAACATCTCCGAGTGAGAGTTAGGCGTTGATGTGGGAGGATAAAGGTTCGTTTGAAGAAGGAGGAAGAGGAAGAAGAAGAAAGTGAAAAACACGTGAGGGTTTTGCAAGCACTCATTTGCAGTTGCAGAGTTCAACCAAAGGATTTTCGTTTTCCGGTAGGAGAGAGAGGAAACAAATTCAAAATTAGGGCTAAATATGACTTTTGGTTTTGTCGATAAGGTAAAAGCGTGATTATAATTTAAAAAATATTATTTTATTTAATTAACACCGTTTAGAAATATTAGAGTTTCAGCTGAAAGCAAAAACTATACGTTACCCCCACAAGTGGCTATAAAAACAGCACGTAAAATAAGGAAACCAAAACAGAGAGAAAAAACAACAAAACTAAGTTAACCGAAATTAACATGGGATCCTGTTTCTCAGAGAAGGAGAATCATGTTGTGGTGGAAAGAGAGGACACTGAAACCACCCTCAGTGCCATGGTGCTGGGTTCCAACGTGGTGTTTCCCGCGGCTCTAAACGCTGCAATTGAGCTCAACGTGTTTGACATAATTGCTAAGGAAGGTTCAGCAGAGAGTGGTGGGTTCATGTCACCCTCTGAAATCGCTTCCAAGTTATTAATACCAACACAGCAACAACACCGCTGTGAGTTGGCCAATAGGCTGGAGCGTTTGTTGCGATTGCTTGCTAGCTACTCTCTTCTCGCTGTTTCTTCTCGCAGCGATGGAGATGGTGGCAGCGTGAGAGTTTATGGGGTGTCACCGTCGGGTAAATACTTCATGCGTGATGTAAGTGGTGAGGGTTACCTCGCTTCTTTCACCTCGTTTCTGTGTCACCCTGCATTATCCGGGGTGTGGTAAGTGTTTCTATTGCGCGTAGTATCATCATTTGCAAGATATATTTGTATAAATTGAATTATCAGTATAAATTAACCCATATTTCTTTGAATTTTTAAGTTAATAGCCATGATTCACTTAAAACAAAACTCTTATAAACCAGAGTTGTTTGGAAATAAGAATTACCTCTTATAGTAATTTGGTTCAAGTTGGTTAAGTGCGTTATTTAAATTAAATTAAGAGACTACTCTGCTTTTTCATTGGAACTGACATAGGTGAAAGAGCGAGTTGATAACTTATGTGAGTTTGTTTTAGAGGTTTTTAAATTAAGAAATTGTTTTCATTACAGGGTACTTAACTCATTTTTTAATGAATTTTAATAATGTTAAGTAGATCTAAGAACATAAAAAAACTTTTCTCTCAAATAGTGTAATCTTTAAAAACTAAAAATTAATCTTCTATTTATCTCAATTCTTAGAAACAATTGCGTATATAAGCGTTACCACATTGATTGTTCTAATGACACAATTATAAAAAAATGTGTTCTTAGTCTTAAGAATCCTACAGGCAACTCTTGGAGATGATTTTAAGAGTGAAAAAATAACTTCTTGTTTAAAAGATTAATATTTTAAGGCAAAACCAGATTATTTACAGATAAAAAATATAAAAAAGTTATGTTGCTTAGACATTACATTACGAGACTGAACTGTGCAAAGAGGGGGTTACTAAAATGCGTACTATGGGAAATGCTCTGGTTTAAAAAAATCATTGTAATGAATTGATTTAACACTCATAATGTAAGCATGAATCTTATAATGGGAGTAACCTAAAAGCTTTTGCAACATTTTCTTATTGATTTAGAAATGCTGACTTTGTCGTAATATAGGGTGAATTTTAAGGAAGCGATTATTGATCCTGAGATTGACCTTTTCAAGAAGGTTCATGGAATGTCCAAGTTCGAATACTTTGGGAAATATCCTGAAATAAACCACGTATTTAACAGCGCAATGGATGATATTTGCACCACCCATATGAAAAGAATACTTGAAGTATACACAGGATATGAGGGAATATCAACTTTGGTTGATGTAGGAGGTGGAACTGGACAGTGTCTCAAAATGATCATCTCCAAACACCCTTCAATTAAGGGAATTAATTTTGACCTCCCACATGTAATTGAAAACTCACCACCCGTTCCAGGTAACCAAACAATCCATTTCCCTACCAAAACTACTTATTTCTGGAGGACTAAGAACGGCTAGTTCTGCTTTCTTAACTTTCATAAGATTATTAATAAAAATTTATCAAGCTTCACACTAGGGGTTGAGCATGTTGGAGGGAATATGTTTGAAGGTGTGCCACAGGGTGATGCCATCATGCTTAAGGTTAGTAAACATATTACCTAAACTTATAAATGATCTTTTTCTATCAACTGTCTAATAAAGAGCTAACCAATTTTTATTTTGTGCGGGTGGTTGTACTTGGCTGACATTGTTCCAGGCTATATGCCATAATTGGTCCGATGAAAAAGCTGTAGAACTTCTGAGCAATTGTCACAAAGCTTTGCCACCAAAGGGGAAGGTCATTGTTGGGGATTTCATACTGCCAGAAGACCCAGAACCTACAAATGAACATAAAATGATTTCAATACTTGATAACATCATGTTCATTACTCCTGGTGGAAGGGAAAGAACTGAGAAAGAATTTGAGAGTCTGGGCAAGAGTTCTGGATTTTCTAGGTTTCAAGTTGTCTGTCGTGCTTTCTCTACTATGGCACTGATGGAATTTTACAAATAAGTAAATCATGTTAGTAATAATTTCGCATTCCATATTCAATGAAGGCAACATTAATCTGGCCAATGTCACTATTGCACCATTTAAAAAGTAAAATGAAAATATTTTGATACATATGTTTTTATATTCTGCTTCCCGTAATTAGGCCATTATTTGAACTATCACAATACAAAAAGTAAAAAAGCAGGTATAGCAGATAAAATACGATTCAACGATTGAAAGCATATCAAGCCAAATCTTAGTATATAAGTATAGTATCTTCATACAACTCTGACAACAAAAGAAATAGTCTCTCCTCGGTCAGTTATAACAGTTCAGTTTTAAGGAGTACATTTCTATGAAAGAGCAACAATCAAGAAGAAATATTCCTTTTTGAGATGACATCAAAGGATATTCCATTTTGTTGAAGTCTTTCCTGGAGATCAGTTGGACCAAAGATAATCCCAGGAGGGTAAACTCCTCCTTTTGGAAGGTTGTTGCGTTGGGTGAGAAGAATAAGAGCACACTGAATAAGAATTATTGGTGTGGTCAGATATCCAACTTCAGGTCCCATTACCCTTGTTACAATCTCCATGTCAGGTTTTGTGTTTCCCTGAGCAGCAATACTTGCATCACTAAAACCATGTCCCACAAACCACATCTTGAAGGAAGCACTTTCCACCTCCTCTTCAGAGGGGCCCTTCTTCCTGAACCAACCAAGGCTGAATATTTCAGGAAATTTCAAAAGAAGACACCTTCCAAAACTAGTGCTTCCTAAAAGACCAATGAAAACTCCAACCATGATGATTCGGAGAATGCCCAACAAGGATTTTGTGCCTATTTTCACACCAAAATGAGCTGGCTTCACAGTTGACCAGAAGACTTCTCTTTTCTCAGCCATTTCAGAACTCTCATTCAGCCCAGGGAGACCATGGGAGTTTTCAGTTAGAATTGATAGGGTTCTTCGAACTACAATTGAATCTGCTGAAGGTAGCTTCACTGCCCAAAGGCCAATTTTCTTCTGGTTCTCTATAGTTTCTCCTTTTGAAGGAGGAGGTCCAGGGATCTACAACCATACAAATATAAGTTATAAAATGACACAATTTTAAAATTATAAATAAGAGCAAGACTGGAACGTAGTTAATCTCAGTCAAGGACGTAGATTGAATTAAACAACAAAAGTAAGAAAGAAGAAGAGACAAAGGGTGAGAGTGTGCTCAAGTAATTATAATGTATGTATGATCCTAGAAAAAAAATGACAGTATATCATCCACTATGAAAGTAAGAACTAAGAAGCAGACTTTCAGATGACAGCATATTTCCCGTTAACAAGTATTTGCACAGGTAACAATAATCGTAAACAACATTTACAAATAATAACTGTCCAATGCTCATTCATATATACCTTGTACAACTCTAGGGGAAAATTCAGATTTATATAATAACTAAATGCACTTCTATTTTTCTGACAATCTATTCCTATAATCACTATTTCCATAGAACATCATTTACAGATAGCGGTATGCAGCAGGTCAATCAAAAACACTGTAGTGAGATAGCATCCAGCAAGATGGCTACTATTTTAAATTTGTTTACATATTCAATAATTGTTACCATGATCTTATAGATGCTGAATTTTTTTTTAAAAAGATTAAGATACATAACATATTCATAATTAACAATAAAAAGTTAAACATCTCAAGCAAATTATACAAGTATACCAACAAAATCAAGGAAATAAACTAGTTTAAGTCTTGGAGTAACCAAACATTAAAATTCAAATAAAAGTTGTTTAATATCACTTTCATTACTGCTAAAGTTCAATAGATCTTTTCCTATCCCTCGTTTTCAGATTCAGTTTCATCACATCCATTACCTTCTGTGGTTTTTGAATCCAAGAAAACAAAAAATAAGCAAAAAAAAATGAGCAAGATGTGTTAGTGTTACCTGAGGCCTAGGTTTTCTAGGCCGCGACCTTCTGAGTTGCTGCAACTTGTGCGCATTGGCGACGCCGAGAACCGCGGATTCGTAAGTGGCAAAGTTTCCCACAATCCTCTTCTCCGATTCGAGCGCCACGTAAGCCTCCACGCGGTTCGGCGCCGCGGGCTCCACCCACTGCCTCGAGTTGAACATCACGCCAAGCTCCGCGGGCACGGAGTCGAAGCCGCAAGCCGAGACAACGAGTGCGCCACTCTCCATCGCGCGGTCGTGGTGCTCAGCCTCGACACGCTCCATAAACTCGGGCTCGCCGGAGATGTCGAGGTAGTCGCAGCCGGCGGCGGCGCAAGCAGCAACCACGGGCTCGCCATGGAGGCGGAATGGGCCGACACAGTTGAGGAGGAGGCGCGTGCGGGAGCAGAGGGCGCGGAGAGAGGAAGGGTCGGCGGTGTCGGCAGGAAGGATGGGGAGAGAGAGTGGAGGGTTGGGCCGGGAGGCCCATTCCAGGGCCTGGGAAAGCTTTTGCGGGCTTCGGCCCGCAATAGCAATGGACTTGAGCGGCGAGGACGGGGTGTTGAGAAATTTGAGGGCTTCTCGGAGAACGTATTTGCCTGTGAAGCCGGATGCCCCAAGTATTACAACATCGAAACGACCACCGTTTTGTTCTTCCTCCATTTCTTCAACACAGAGCACAGAGAAAACTAACAACCGCTACAATACAAGGGCAACCAACTATGTAACCCAACCATACCAGACTCTTCTATTGTCACGTTCCGGGTGGTGTCCCCAATAAATATGTATTCGTATTTATGTATGTAAGCTACCCGTACACTAACCGGGCATGTAAAACAATATACGATTATGTATTTGTAAGTGTATTATTCTTTGACAATGGTTTTATAATATGTAATAGCTATGAGGTTCGGATACAGCTAATCTTGCGTGTGTATTATTATTTTTAATCAACAATAAAAAAAATATCTTTATTACATAAATCTTTATTATCGGTTTATATAATTTATAAATTCGTATTTTATATTTACGAGTATATTAGTTTAGGGTGATGATAATTTGATTCGCAAGTTCTTTTCGAATGACTGTAAATGGAGTGGATGTTTGCTAGCGTGATTAGATTAGGTTCAATTGAAATCCATTAATACATATTCATTGTTTTTCAGAACACTTATTTCCCCTTTCAACAAAGCAACTTATTTGACAATTTCAACAAAATATAACTTTGATATTTGAATTTAACCTTTACATGACCTTTCTTTTGGACATAAGTCCAAGAACTTCATCCCAAAGCCCAACACTACCCACATTCCCAAGCCCAATAACAGTTGGGCTACAGGCAGCAACAGTCCAATAGCCAGCCCTTATCTCGTCTCTGAGTTGCTCTCTCTCCCACCCACAGTACCCGTCAAAGAACCTAAACTCCCCAAGCCCAACCACACTCCTCTTGACCATCTCCGCAGCACAACCCACACTCTCTTTTGTCCCATAATACAACCCCTTCATCACTTCCTCAAACACCCCACTCTTCCCCACCCCGTCATCACCACCCTCACCCTTTTTTGGACTCAATAGAAACAGCCCTTCCTCCAAGGGTCCCCCAAAGAACAAGGGACTGTTGGAAAACGTCCCCTTCACATCCAACGCCGTTGATCTCGTCTCCTTGATCGACATCAGGGACGGTCTATTCAGGATGATCCCTGACGGCCCAATGGGCCCAGTTGCCAGCATAAGGATCACCGTCCGCTCGAAGATATGGACCCCATCCAGCTTCTCAGTCGCAATTAGCAAGCACCCCTTTTCGGGCTCGTGGATTACGTGAGCCCATTTATCAGCAATGCTGATCACTGGAGGATGATCCACTACACTGTCCAGATCATTCACCTTACAAATCTCTTCAGGCCTTTGCAATTGCTCTCCCGCCACCAGTTTTGCACGGAAAGATCGCCAATCTCCACTCAGCCTAAGTTTCTCATCATCGTCAAACGGTGATGCCGATGACATGTGGCAACCTGTCATCAGATTACAAGCTCTCAAGATCAAAAACACAGCATCTTAAGCCCATGACCGGTTCAATTTTTATGAACTCAAATCGATCACGTATTCAGTTTAATAATCAAACATATGGATGAAAAAGTATAATCTCAAACAGAAATCATTGAAGTAACTATTGTATAACTTGTGATTAGATAGATAGGCATATTCACACTCATGCTTGAAATGGATGAAAATTGATGTTAGGGTGAGGAACTTACATGATATGGGAAATGGGGTTCTAACTTTTCTACAGAGAAAAGGTTGAGAAGATCGCTTGGGGTGTGATAGAGAGGCGTTTCTGACAGTGGGAATGAGTTGATCTGTGTGTATGGTGAAGGAGTTGTGGGAGAGAAAACATGCTTCCATCTTAGTTGAGTTCTTTTTCAGCAGATAAGAGTGAAGTGATGAGAGTTTGGTTGAATGTGTATAAATGTAGAATGAGGTTTAATTTGCACCACAAAGTTATTTGTACGACATCTACATCTTTTTTATTTTTTGTTGTGACAAGGGCATCTAATCCAAGTTGGGTGTCTCAGAAGTATGGGCCATTGGATAAACTTTGAGAATGCTACATAGAATGACAAACACGTAGGGTTCATCTGAACTTTATTTGGGAGTGTTGGATGGATCAAACTCTTCTTTTGCCCATGTGTCAACTTCTTTGCCACTTACTTGTTTCTACCCACCTACTGCTCCAACATGAAACTAAAAAAAAGAACTAGGTTGCTTATTTTTATTTTTATTAATGATTATTTAAACCAGATTAGTATTTAATAAATTTATAGTATTTAACTCTTTTTATTAACATTTTTTTAATAAATTAAGCTGACACTTTCTGAGGATTCCTCAAAACTATCCTGAAACTCTGTATATCTAACTCTAGAGAGTAATTATAGAGGAAATTACTTAATAAATATCTATACCTTTATATTCTCCATTTACAAAGGAGATTTAACTGTTTTTGTTATACACAATTTAAATTTAAAACTAAAAATAATAGAGTTAATAATATTAAACTTGAAAGAAATCGTTTGAAAAATATACACTACATTTATTTATTTGAAAATAATGAGTTAAATAAAACTTTAAAATTTAAACGTGGATGGAAGTTCCTTTAACTAAAATATATATTTCATTATTGTTATCCTTATATTTTAAAAAAAATATTTCTGTTATATATCGTTTGTAACTAGAATAGATATAATTAATTATTGATCTTACTTTTAATAATGTATTTTTTTAAAATTAGTAAAAAATTTAAAATTTAGTTTTATTAATATTAGTGATTAAATTACATAATTTTTTTAAAAAAAATTAGAGAATTTCGATCCAATATTATACTTAGGATGTTTGTCAATAATCTGATTAAAAGACAAAGTTCTATGTAAATTAATATTTAAAATCAAATAACTTATTACTATTCACATATTTATATTAAAAATATAAATTTACAGTTTATTTTAATAAATACAAATATAGTATATATATATATATAAGTGTTTGAATAATAACATTATTTATTTGAATTTTAATATTAAACATAAATATATAAATAAAAAATAAAAAAATACAGATACACACGCTGTTTAAAAATAATTATAATTATAAGATGGTTATATGGGATAAAAAAATTGTCAAAATATGATAACTCTAGTTATATTACTTGTTTATACAAAATAAGGTACTTAATATTTCTTTATGTAAGGAATATTTAGCATAATTTTTTCTTCTTATGCATGGTTTTGTCTTACTAGTCGTGAAAAGTTAGTTTTAACATTTTTAAATCGTTGCACTCCTGTATTTTTATACATTTTTTTCAGCCTTATATTTCAATTTCAATCATATTACTTTCATTTTTCTTCAATCGCAATGTTTGAGAGCAGTTTCATCATTTGAGCATGTGTAAAAAAGTTGACGAGAATATTCATTGTATTTGAGATTTTCCAATGCGAAGGTAATTCTTTTACTTTTGTACTCCACTTTTGCATCTTGTTGGTTTTTTTTCGTGTTTTGTACTGCACCTCGCTGATTTTCTTCTAGGTTGTTTAATATGAATTTAAACACGAATTTTTGTTTAGTTAGTATAGTTGCATTTTTTTAACTTTGTTATGATATAATTTTCAATAGAATACAACACACGTATTTGGGAGTGGCAAAATCAAAATTAATTTCAGTTACATTATCAATCAATACAATACACGTCAAAACAATTATTCATGTTAGTTATTGCAAAAGAGATTATTAACATTATGATATATCTCAAAAAATAAATAACATCCTCATAATTTGAACATGTATATTATTTGATACAAAATTTAGTTCATAAATAATATAAAATTACACAAAGAAGAAATAGGAGGGAAGTAGGTTTTGGTCAGTTCCCAATGGGGGTAAGAATGAACATTAATCTTTTATATCCACATGGATAAGGATATGTTAATGGATAATTTTGGAATGTGGGATTGAGTGTTGTGATACTTTTGAACCAGTAACATCATCACACAACTTTGAAATACAATAATTCTAAAGCAATTTGCATCCATCTTTTATGTTGCATGTTAGAAAACGACTTTTAAAAAATAAACAATTTTGTTTTATTTCTTTAGAAGTCCTAAAGGGAAAAACAACTTGAAAATGACTTAGAAGGATATTGTTGAAATTAAAATAGAGTATGGAAATGCAGAAGAAAGATGTGGAGGTGGTGCAGGAAGAATTTGCCGTTTATAAATTGTGAAATAATTCAGATTGGCCCATTTGTGTTGATAAAGCCCACTTGGTAGCTAATATTTTCATTCATTCACCCAAATGTTATTGGTACGAGGCGCAACAGAAGAAAAAATAATATTCTTTTACAAAAATGAGATATAAATATTTTTTATTCGACATTATTATTATTATATATATCATCGAAACTGTTAAGTGATTATGTGATTTTAAAAAACTTTTAGTTCTTTCAACCATTATTTTATAGTAGCAGGATCTAAATTATTTTTCAGCTGGAATATAAAAAATACTTTCTTTTTATAGACATAACACAAAAAATTATTTCATTACAATAATTTATTTATCTAATAATTATCTTACAAGATATATACTATCTTAAACAATCAAATATTGCTTGAGAGAAACAACTAAATTTCGTACCACGTCAATTCTTATAAGTCACTTTCATGTACAAAGAAAGAAAGACGTTAATTATTTAACTTTATATACACATAATAGATTAATACTATTGATGACGATTACTCGATATAATAACATGTCATTAGAGGAATAATTTACACAACACAATTTTCATTGTGTATGGATTTGAATAACCAACAATCAAATCCTATGAAACATTTGTTTTTAAAAACAAAGATTATGAAAGCCAAAATATAATTTCATTCACTTTATTTTATCTTTATCCTAATTTTTTATTCTCTTTGTAAGAAAACAGTGAGTTTTAGTTTTAATGAAGTTTCGACCATGATTTTTAGAAGTTAATAGTTGTAACTTTCACATCTTAAACGCAATTTTTTTTTTTTTAAACAAGTTTGTAAACATACTATAGAACTTAAAATTTTTCCGTATAATACCTACTTAAAAAACAAATGAAATAAATTTTTATGATTATTGGTGTCTTTAGTTATGAGAGTAACGATGAAATAAATATAACTTACTTGATAGAAAAATAGATAAATAATTTAAAAAAGAGAAACACTTTTATATATATATATATATATATATATACATATATACTTCTTTAATTAAACATATTTAAATTTTATTTTATCTCTTATTTATTTTATTTCCATCAATTTTTTTATTTTCACATTTCCTTTGGACATTAAGGGGTGGCTCAACCTTTGGACGCAAGCGAGGTACGACGCAATGACGAAAAACGCACCTCTGAATCGTTAATGATTTTTTTTTCATAACTCGTTTACTCGATCAGTTCGATTCTATACCAAATCTGTCAAAATCGAATTTATTCTCGAGTTGACTCGCCGGATACGGACTCGTAAACTCGAACGGATTAAGGGTGAACCTGCGAGTTGAAATACACGTAAAAAAGGAAATGGAAGACCGATCTCGACTTCTCGCGGTGGTAGTTATAGCAACCTGAACTAGGGGCGGTGGTGAGAGCTGGCAGCAGCAAGGCGTGAGTGGGAGGAGTAGTGGCGGCCTCGTGGTGACCGCGTGACTGTGGTTGTGGTCCGCGTCAGCAATCACTGTATATGAGAAAACACTTTTCCTGAAATTTCATTGAAGATATGATTAATCACAGATTTATTAGAAAAAACAGAATCACATTTAGGGAGTTTTTGTTTTTGGGTGGCACTTCAACTCTTTTATACTTTAAGTAATGATATACGAACAATTAATTTTTTTATACAACTATATTATAACTCTTAATACTATTATTTTAATATTTTTTTATATCATTTAATTATAAATTTACTCTTTATTATATATATTTATTTCTAAATCTATTATATCAGGGTTTTTTTTATACAACTATATTACAACTCTCAATACTATTATTTTAATATTTTTTATATTATTTAATTATAAATTTATTTTTTATTATATATATTTATTTCTAAACGTATCTAAGGTGGTATACAACTCTTTGTCATTTTCCTTATATTTTATTTGTCATGCACAGGAGACCCAGCATTCACGTTTGTTTTTTTGTTTTTAGATTATTCCTATATTTTTTAATTCTTTTGTTTACAAAATTCTTTTTTGAACATTTAATTTTCTATAAAAAAAGAAATTTTATATTTAAAATTAATATTTTGACAGAATGGAAATATAAAAGTTTTAATAGACATAGCATAATCTTATAAATTAGATACAGTTAATTTCTCACATTTTACATAAAATATTAATATTATAATTAAAAATATTATAAATAATATTTTAGTAATTAAAAAAAACAAAAAATGAAGAGAATAAATTAGAAGATTTAATACCGTTAGATGAATATTGGAAATTTGATGAAATATAAGTTTTTATTTTATTTGACATGAATTTAAATTACATATGTGAATATGTTTTTTTTAAATATTATTATTAATACAAATTATTTTTTGGGTTTTTTTAATGAAAATTAATTATATACATTATTTTAAAATAGAAATATTAAGATAGTAATGAAAATATATTATATTATTTAAAATTAATTTAATAAATTAAATATATTTATTATTGTGAATGAGTTTCGAGAGTGTTAATTAAAATTTATTTTAAATATAGAGTAAATTAATGTAATTATTTATATATATACAAGGGTAAATTTGTAATTCTACAATTTATACCATTAAAAATAATTTTAAATATTCTTACAACCATCACATCCCTCACCAATTTCAATAAATTTTTCTCACACATTCACTCTAACATATCCTAATCCAAACAATCTTAACTTTCTTCACACTTTCACTCTCCCACACCCCTAATCCAAACAAAGCCTTAGGAGGCTTATCAGAGGAACGTGGATAACTTTGTCATGTTTTGAATCGCAATGTGAAAATGGTAAAGCCATAAGTCCAAAAAAGAAAAAGCCACTTCATTAATGTAGAACTCAAAGCCTCATTTGTCAAAGTCCAGCTCAAACAACTATCAGCAAAAGAGAATCAACTCAAAGTTCTTGATTTCCGTAAGACATTCGGATACTTAATGGGGACGGAGAAACAAATACGAATCAACGTTTGTGCCCTCTGCTTCTTCGACTCACCACGACTTCATGAAACCATGATGGAGTTATTCACCAACTCGCCATGGGTTCACGACACGACGACGGTAGGCGATGCACTAGTTGCATCACATTTTGAAACAAATGGTTGGATTTGAGATTCAGGATTGTAGGTGGGAAATGGAGATTGGAGATTTGGGCACTGTTAAGTTTTCTTCACATTTGGAAAACGATAACAATGTTTTGAGAAACACGAAATATGATTTTGGGAATTAATGTGTTATTAAGGTTTTTATTTAATTTTTAATATTTTTTTAATTTTACCCATAGATTAAAACTTTTTATTATGTTTTTTATTTTCCCACCACCCCTTATCAGTAGGTAAGTGCTTAGGACCCATTTAATTTTTTGGAACAACATTTTAATGTTAGTGGGTATAGCAAATTTATCTACTACCAAAAGTCAATGGGTAATTATCCATAAATAATTGGGCTTTTTCTTATAGTGTTTGGGAAGGGGAGTTTTTTTATCTTAGAATTTTGTGACAGGAGTAGTCCTGGGTGAAAGGGAGATTGTTTCCTTTGAAGGCATTCTTGTTGTAACAGTGAAATGAAAGAGCAATAACAATTGCTACAATTCATAAGCTATTTTTCATAACTAAAAGTATGCATGATTATTCACACCAAATTTGTTAAACCGTGTTGTTGAGGTATCGGGAGGATATGTCAGTTAAGGCTTCATCCTGGCCGAACCATGTTGTTGAGATATCGGGAGGGTATGCCGATTAAAGCTTCATCCTGGCCGAACCGTGTTGTTGAGGTATCGGGAGGGTATGCCGATTAATGCTTCATCCTAGCTGACACTTGTCTTCTAAGGTGTCGGTCGTCAAGATTCATCATCCATCTCTAGGGCGTGAATGTCAGTCGGCCCATTGATGGGACCATGGAGTCAGTCGTCCCGTTGATGGGGACCGTGACATGTGTTGGGATTCATCATCCATCTCCAGGGCATGAATGTCAGTCGGCCCATTGACGGGACCATGGTGTCGATCAGCCCATTGATGGGGACCGTGACATGTGTTGGGATTCCTCATCCGTCTCTAGGGTGTGAATGTCAGTCGGTCCATTGATGGGACCATGGTGTCAATCGGCCCATTGATGGGACCATGGTGTCGGTCGGCCTGTTGATGGGGACCGTGACATGTGTTGGGATTCATCATCCGTCTCCAGGTTCACGATAATTCTCTCGGTCCCATGGTGGGCGCCAATTGTTCTCGTACGGGGTTGGGACCCAGAGAACTCTTGAGGCTCCTACTCAACTTCCTTGGTCGGTTGGTTGGACTGTGCTTCAACTTCCTTCCTCGCAAACTCCTTCCTTTCTTCTGCTTGTTGTACCTCTCGGCCTTTTCGTAATCCAGACTCAGATGGTACCTGCAGAAGACACTCCGACGCTCAAGTCAGTAAAGGTATTCGACACTCGGCTGTCAGAGCACTGTACCTGATGGTCCCCCTGATTCTTGGAATTTGTGCTATTTATATTACCTAAGTGGGCCTTGGTTATTGGGCCGGATTAAGGGATTGGACTGCACTTAGGACTGCATTACTTAATCCTTAGTCGCGGGTTAGCTTTGCTGACTTTGTTTAAGCGTATGTCGGTCGATCCGATAAAAAATGATAATATACTGACAGTAAAATGTTTTTGTTATAGGGAACTTGAGGTTGGTCGGAATCTGGATGAGCTCTTAGTGGTTTTCCTTCAAACTCTAATGATTTAACCTTCAGGAAACGAAAGGGCTCCTCCTACGATGACATTCCAGCGCTCAAGTGAGAAAGAGCACAAAATATAGTGAGTATAAGATAAAATATGAGTTGAGAATACTTCATATGTTGTGTACTAGATAAACTGAAATATATATATATATATATATATATATATATATAGAGAGAGAGAGAGAGAGAGAGAGAGAGAGAGAGAGAGAGAGAGAGAGAGAGAGAGAGA
>Ga0123342_1005276_pt1 | contig 18920 bp, 14 predicted proteins | sample Turbeawhitnodule_FD_89960 | JGI IMG/M metagenome (GOLD analysis project Ga0123342, IMG submission 89960) | Root nodule microbial communities of legume samples collected from Mexico - Turtle bean Mexico white nodule | ecosystem: Host-associated > Plants > Roots > Nodule | place: Mexico: Nepantla...
ATATATATATATATATATATATATATATATATATATATATATATATATATATGCAGGTACAAATAGATATGGGCCTTTTGATCTTTTACCTACCCCTACAGGTGCAGGTAGAAAATATGGGTGCAGAGAGAAACACTATAGTAAAAGATATGCGGTGCAAAGAGAAACACTCCGGTATTTGTATTCAAATGTGGAACCAAAAATTATTTAATTTTTCTTCGTCCATCGCATGTTTTCTTAATTCGTTTATGTCTTCATTCAAGTGAAACACAAAAAATACCCAACCCCTATGTGGCCACTGAAAAACTAACCCTCACTATATTTATGTAAATTAATCATCATTTACATAATTCTTTATAAGACATTTTGGAAAAAATATATTGCCAAACATGTAATTCATAATGATACTTTTATACTCTTGATATGTTAAAAAACCATGACAGCACAATTAGAATTAAAAAAAAACATGTGTGTACAAAAAAACTTTACTAAATGTAGTATTTCTTAAATTCTGAAAAAACCTTTTCTGAAATTAATGGAGGGTGAGAACAAAATTTTAGGTGCAAAAAGTTGAAACCTTCATTTAATTGTTTGGTTGGTGTCCTGGTGGCTCACAACGACACCAACGACATTTTTGAAAGGGTGAAGAGTGAAGGAAAAAACACAGAGTACAACAATTTTTTGAAAACTTCGAGTGATTGGTAGAAAAAAATGAAAAGTAAAAAAGATGTAAATCTCACATTTATCTTATTTCTTCCAAAACTATGGGAAGATAAACAAATGAAACGTAAAAAAATTATTATGTATTTAATATTACTGATTATATTTTATTTTAAAACAAAATTACCCTTAAAAAATTGAAATTAATGATATGTAGAGATAAGTGTGTGGAAGTGTATATAAGGCAACCAACCCTTGCTTAGTCATTCATTATTAACCTTCATGTTAATCATCTTTCTCTAATTGTGTGAAAGACTTCAATCATGTTAGTGTAAAGCCATAACTAATTGAGGTACATTGACTGGAAACCATGTTTTATAGTAAGTAAACTTAATAATTATATTTCCTTTATAATTTGTATTTAAAGATATTATTGTGTTTGTAATTTCGTGTGCAACTGAAAATAAATAAAACTTAGTAGTTATCTGTGTGAATATAGATTGTAGTTGATGACCGAACCACATTAAATCTTGTATCGTTTATTTTTTTTTACGTTGTTTCGTAATGATGTGTGTTACTTTCACATGCGTTTTTTTTTCATCAAATCATCCTTATTCAATTAAGTGATATCAAATTGTTTCTAGATCATTAAGGTGATGGTTGATTCTACTAATAAAAGCCATGCCAATTAGGAAGTAGAATTCAACAACACATTTTTTATGTGTCACTAAAATCTGTACCTGGAATTTATATAGAATTAGCACGAATCTGACAAACCCAACTGGTGATGAAGTTATGTACCTTTTGTTTGCTCAGCTACTTCTAAAGAGAGCGTAATTTCATTATACTTGTTTTAGTTACCAAACAAACGTACTATATTGTTGGCAACAAACATATGAAACTGGAAACTTCAACACAGTAACCCTATGTGGGACAACAACCATTGCTTCCACAATCACATAATATTACAATCTTTTGCAAATGTACTGTTTGATTCATTGTTTGTTGACAATTAATGCAATTCATGGTGTAAACTTGAAGTAATTAATTATCCTCACAAGCTTCAAAGGAATTTTTAATCATTTCCAACATATATTTTTCTCCCAGTGGTTGCCAAAAGTTTTGCCTTTACCAACTGCTTTCGTTGATTTCGGTCAAGCTTAGTTTGTTTGATGTGTTTTACAGCAATTTGGACCACCGAATTGGCCTATAAAGATCATTGCTCTCAACTTTCTCATGTTCATCTTTATTGCCGAGAGAGACAACCCTAGCTGGTTGTTGGGTGTAGGGTACCTGCTAAGGTTTAGGGTTCCATTTCAGAAACTTCTCAGTATTTCGTTTGCAGCGATGAAAACAAAATGCTTAACTGTTTGCAGGTGCAAAATGTAGCTGAAATTGGGTGTGAAATATTGATCAGAGTGAACAGTCTCGTGAATGTTATAACTACATATTAATTGAACTCATTCATTTCTTTTCACCCCTTTGCATTATCTACAAACTCTTGTTTTTCTACCCTATACAGGCCCTAGCCGGCACAGACACAGATGTTTTTTTCATGGACATGGTACGCTAATTAATACTTTAAGCTTTCACTTCATACTAATGCATATTAATCACTCTGAATGGGTCCATTTTGTTTCTTATATCTTCATATAATTGTTTTCTTATTTGTTTGCGTGCATAATAAATGTGAATATGTATGGTTCTGTCATTTATTATTATTGTAATGCAAATTTTGATACAGCTTCACCTCATTAAGAAAAACTTGTATTTTCTAACAAGTCATCATCCACGATAAAATATTAGGTGTGTGTTTGTCAGAAGCATTTAAAATTGTCACATTAAAACATACCACAAAAAGCTAGATCCAGTTAATTAGTAGTAACTGTAATTAAATAATATTGTAAAATTATATTTATACTATTAGTGTATGATAAAAAAACACATTTTTTAATACACACCAATTAATCTGGGTTATCAAAAGGGAAAAGATTTTGTTGACAAAAAAAAGTAAAACACACATACTTGACCATCTATTATAATAATATAATAATATTTTAAATTTAAACATATTAAATATACTTAAAATATTAATTTATTGATATGCGTTATAATAATAATATTTTTAATTAAAAAATAATTAAAATATTAATTTATTGATATGTGAGGTGAATGTTTGGCACTAGTATCAAAAGAGACTAAATTATATCAGTATAACATTTGTCAAATATTTTAATATAAAAAAATAATATTATTGATTCAATTGTTGGATTATCATTCCGTTTCATAATTATCCGTGTCAAGGTTTATTAAAAAACAAAAATAATAAAGTGGACAAATAATTTGCATTTTGATATATTTTTGAAAAATGTATAACGTGTCGATTTTGAGTTAAAAGTCACCTTTTTAAGATGTGACTTGATAATAATTTAAAAGAATAATATATATATATATATATCTATATCATTATAAATTTTTGATATTTTATTTTAATTACACAAAATTTTCATTTATTAAAAAAAAATATTATTATTTGATAAAATATATAATGGTACAAACTTTTTACTAAAAAGTAATTAAATAACTCATCAACTTTAATTTCTACACTTTTTTTTTATATTTTTTACATTATATTATTTTAATTGAGTGTGTATATGTACGTATAAATGTGTATATATATAATTTTCTTTCCATTATATCATGTAATATGAAATAACCTAAACCCTGAAATTCTTTACATTAGTACACATACATACTCGATGTCTTTCAAAATATTTATATTAAATATTTAGCTGAGAACTTTACTCAACATAAGTAATATTAAAAATTCAACCTTAGTTTATTCTTATATGTTAAAGTAATTCTTTATATCTAATATACAAAATTTAATGTTATTTTTTTTTCTCACACACACATCTCATCTCACTTGAACGACATTTTTCTTGATTTGATATGTTTCTTATTTGAGTATTTAAAATTTTGACTCCTATATAAAGAAAATCATACTAGATTTTGTCGTTTAAGCGTGTATCATCACTTGAACGATGTGTTTATTGTATCAAACCACATACATCTAAAATTTAACTAAAAACTCTAATTTATTGATTGAAAATTCTATAATAACGATAATCGTTTCAACATGTTTATTAGTCAAACTTTAAATTTATCTGTGCAATAAATATTATCACACAACTCAATGTTTAAGTGAAACAAGCACAAAACAAATATTCACAACTTAAATTGAATTCAAATATTTTAACTAAAGCTTCGTATTGAAGTATTAAGATGAAAAAAAAGTTATCTGGAATAAAAAATCTCACCAAAAATAAAATTGGTTTATGACAAAAATGAAGTTTATCTAAATTGTTTTTTTTTTATGCATGGGTAAAGAATTGAATCTCTAATAACATGTTTAAATAACTCAAATTATTCATCTCTAGTAAATACGTGATGTTAATACGTGTTACTGAATATTCATTAGTTTTGTTTCTACGTGAATTAAAATTGCTGTGAAACAAAAATATCTATTCAAGAGTTACCATTGATTTTTTTTTTTCTTTCCATTTTTTTGTATGTTTTATAAGGGTTTTACTAAAAATAAAAAGATGGTTAACTTTTATCCCAATAAAACAGTTATAATATATTCTATTTTATCCTTTTTTACTTATTCTACATAATAAATGCATAAACACATAAACATAAATAATTTAACTATGAAATAAAAAGTTAAGTATAACTGAAAACAAATAATTAATATTACCTTGAATTTTAAAATTAACAAATAAATAAAAACGTTGTTTTTCTAAACAAAACCAAAAATTAAAAAGTAACGATGGAGTACACTAGCAATAGATTGTTCACAGAACATAACCCACAAACTTATCCCACAAAATTGCATTCACGTGCAATGCTCTGAAAGCTACAAACACAAGAATGAACCAACAGTACTTATAAATAACAATTCTCAAGAAACAAAAAAGAATTGCACAGTTCATTAGTATAACTCCAAACATAAGAACTCTGATTACAGAGTAAAACGTTTAAAACTTATTGCTGATAAAAAAAATAAAACATTTGAAAATCGAGATGAAAAATAGGTCTCTTAACAACTTTTTGGTTGATTATAACATTACTTTTAAATTTTATTTTTTTAATACCAAACGTTAAACTTCAATAAACTTATCATTTTCTTTTATTTTTAGTTATATATATTTTTTAATAATTAAAACACGAGATAATTGATCAGCAACATTTTTTTTTTTATTTTTTTTTATAAATTTTTTTATGTGAGACATCATTATGCAACTTGATATCTCATGGCTAGTTTTTCTCAAGCAACAACAATCATTTGTCATTTACATAAAAAAAAATGTTATTAAAAAAAGAAAAAAAATACAAAAATATGGAAAGAATATATCAAAACCCATATGTTAACAAAAAAAACTATACCTACTTATTCATAAATAATTTTAATAATAAACTAGATAAAAACCTATTATATCAATAAAATAATTCTTTATAAATAAATTTTAAATTAGACAAAAATTGATTAATAACATTATATAGTCGATTATCTGCGGTTTTTTAAGAGGTTTTTTAAGAGATAATTAAGAGATAATTAGTTATCCTTAACACATAATCTAATAACAGTGTTTTTTTTAAGAATAATTGATTATCTTTATACATAATTGAATATTAGTGTTTTTTTTAAGGATAATCGGGTTATATTTATTGTTTAATCGATTATGACTCAATTTATTATTTGTTATTGTCGTGTGATGTTCATTTGCATTTGTTGAGGTTTATAAGCTTGTTGTGCTCAATGAAACACACACTTTGAACAATGTATAAATCACTTTTAAATATTTTGTAAATTTATGGTGAGTTGTGAATAGTTGAAAAAAGGGACTTGATTTGTTGTTGTTCTTCAGCGTTTTTGAGAATTCTATTCGTATAAAGATCTTGACATTGTATAAGGAAGATCCTCTTCTCATTCCCATTCGTGTAAAAATAAACAACTTTAATGATTTGAGTTTTATTTATCTGTTTTAATGGTTTTGTAGAAAATTTTAAACAATATAGCATCAATAAAATAAAATATATTTTTAATCTATAATATATGTTATTGTTATTTTTATTAAACTAAAATGTAAGACAATTTTTTTTTATATTAATGAATGAAATTTATAATTGTTATTTCATTAGTATTTTTTATTTCAAATTTATAAATAATTGCTTTAATTTTATGTAAACAAATTTCAATTAATTTTAATAATAAAGAGAAAGTTTTAATCTTATTCTTTTAATTAAAAAATTATTTATTAATCACACCTATTACACAATTTTTTTTTTCCATTTCTCTACACTTGAATCAAACCATCCAATTTTTCACTTATTTTTCTTTCAACTCCATCCTCTTTCTCTCTTTTAAATCTATCTTTAAATAAAAAGAAAGCATTGTAGTGTTTTGCATATTGTATTCGATTCTTTGCTTTCTTTAATATCATTCTTACTTACTGAGATTATCGGGGCATTAAAAAAGACATAGATATGGTATCCACCGAATAAATAAAACTAAAAAAACTGTTTCCAATGAACTGTCTATACTCTGCTTTATCCTCACATCAGCGTTTTAGCTTTGGATACAGAATGCAGCAAGTCAATTGTTTGGTGGAATAACTGATTTTAATTTTCTATTCTGTATGATCAATTTTACCAACGTTTATTGCTTAAAAATATACAAGTTAGTAGTTTCAATAACTTTATTAAATTCAAATAATCGATTGGACCCACAGAGGTTTGTGCTGGAAAGTGAAAGTGAAGTGTGAGAGAGAGAGAGAGAAAGCAGGAATTTTTGGGTGGCCTCTTCCCGCCGGAGACAGACAGGGACAAAATTTTCACAAAGACTGTAGGCCCCACTTTGCCTTGTTCAAATTGTCTATTCATTATTTCCACATTTTATATTCCCATACGGCACACATATAACAAAAAACTAAAATATACAGTGTATAGCTTCACAGGGTAAACAAAAGGTTCTTTTTTCAGAACATTGATTATTAATTAGACCAATTTAATGGAAGTTATTAACTTTATTACATCACTGCAATTATATGGCAGGGAGAGTTTTTTGTTTTGTTTTTATTCTGTCCATATGTTTTTGCAATGGCATACTTTTTCAAAGCAAATATTTTATAGCTGCAAATTTCATTTAAATTAACATTTGGCATTTGTTTATGGAAGCAGAAGAGTTATGGTAAATGTTAAATGTTAAATGATAGGAATGTGGCCATGTGGGGTGTGTGTATCTCATTCATGTTTGTCGTCTAATCGTTTCTGTGTGTTTTGTTTATGTGAAGGTTGTTTTATGAGTGAAGAAGAAGAAAGTAGAAAGGTGTTTGAGTTCCCAAAAAAGCCTTGGTGTTTAATAATGCTCCCGTGACTTTCTCTCACTTCCATTTGTCCATCGGTATAACCTTCCGTCTCAAATCAAGAACTCCCCTTTCTCTCATTTGTAAACAGAATCCACTCTCATTGACTTACCCAGATCTCTCTCTTTCTCTCTCTTGCACAACACATCTCATTTAGTCTCATTGCTGCTGCTGCTGCAAAGGTTATATTTTCCTATACTTTTTTTGTTTTCAATCCTTGTTTCTTTATTGTTTGAGTTGGTGAATAGATATGGAAATTACAAGTGAGGTACTTGGAAATGCGCAAGCTTCTGACTTTTGCCCATCTTGTACCTGCTAGTTCAATGTTGAAGCATTTCGGTTTCTGGGATTGTCTTGTTTTTGCCCTTTGTTATTTTCTTGCTGTTTTTGAAAAATTTCAGGACTGCCCATTCGTTTTAATGGTTTGGTCTGTTGGTGTGTGTTGATGGCTTCGTTTGGTTTTAGGCTGCAATTCATAGACATTTTATTCTTGGTTGTGTTGCTACTTCCTGGGAGGTTTTTGGCTTGTTAGTTGTCACACATTAACATCTCTTATCTGATTTTGTTTCGGAATAAAGTGGTGTATCAGTGTATGGGGTGTAATTTTTGCTCAATGTTTCAGTTTTTATCGCGCAGTGGAGGGACATTAGGAGGAACATACTTTGTTGTTTGACTAGTTTCGCTTTGCTTGCTGGCAAACAAAATGACCATTGACGTGCCACCATCCAGTGCCCATAGTGTTAGAACAAACAGATCTTCCTTTGGTTCTAGCAATGGCAATGAGGCTACTCCATTACACAGCCATGCATCTGTTAGCAATTGTGATGGCTATGATAGTGACGGCTCTAATTTCGCACCACCGTCAGTATCATCTTTTCTTCTGGATATTCATTGGAGATTACTCAAATATATATTTACATTCTATGTTTAATAACCTATGGTTTGGTAGAAATTAGCATCTTATGATTTGTAATGCTCATGTTAGAAGATATTATGCTATGCAATACAAGAGATAGGCTCAATTTCTAAATTACTGTACCAAATTTTACATATAAACCAAATGTCACGCTGCATTTGAAACTTTATCCGTTGCACTCTAGGAAAGCCATTATCATGTTTTGTTGCTTGCCAGAAATTGTCTATAGTTACTAAGATTTTCCCCTCGAATTGAGTGGCTAGTTAGTTAACAAAGAGTGAGTTTTCTATGTGCCTATATGCAAGCTTCTTCAGACTGTAACTTTGTATTTTATTTGTATGTTGCAGTACACCAAGAACCCTATCAACTGCTATTCCAGCAGAACTCGCTGGAGCTGTACCCTTGATTGATAGATTCCAGGTTGGACTATATATAGGTTTCTTGAATAATTTTGCTTCCTTAGTAATTTGTGTCTCAATGAGTTTCGTCTAAGTTCCTGCATTAATGATAGTTTTTAATTTATTGCTTCAATTAAGTGTATGGTCATTTGTCATCACGAAGTTTTCCTCAATGTTGCTTGTTATAGGTGGAAGGGTTCTTAAAACTGATGCATAAACAAATTCAGTCTGCTGGAAAACGTGGATTTTTTTCAAAAAGATCCGTGGGCCCCCAAGTTCGAGAGAAATTTACATTTGAGGACATGCTTTGTTTCCAAAAAGTAATCAAATACCAATCTTTCCATGGTGTATGGTTAATTTTATTTTATTTTGGCACATGAAAGGATAACTTGCTAATTCCTGCAGGATCCAATACCTACATCTTTGCTTAAGCTGAATAGTGACTTGGCCAGCCGAGCAACAAAGTTATTTCTAATAATTTTGAAATATATTGGAGTTGATTCATCTGATCGTGTAACTCCAATAAACATAGATGAACGAGTTGAGCTTGTTGGCAAATTATACAAGCAAAGTTTGAAGCGTTCAGAACTCCGAGATGAACTTTTTCTCCAGATATCAAAACAAACGAGAAACAACCCTGAGAGGTATGTAAATTTCATTTGTATTGTGTGTTGTGCTTCATGTGTCATGCTAGTAATTAATACCTCTTTGGTTTGAAAAAGCAGGGAAAGCTTGATTAAAGCATGGGAGCTTATGTATTTATGTGCTTTGTCCATGCCTCCCAGTAAAGACATTGGAGCATATCTGTCAGAATATGTTCATAATGTGGCACATGGTGTGATTATTGATTCTGAGATCCGAGCCCTTGCATTAAATACGTTAAATGCTTTGAAGCACTCTGTCAAGGCTGGTCCTAGACATATAATACCTGGACCTATTGAGATTGAAGCCATGTTAACCGGGAAAAGGCTTACAACTATAGTGTTCTTTCTGGATGAAACATTTGAAGAAATTACATATGACTTGTCAACAACAGTTGCTGATGCTGTTGAGGTTCTTTCAAACCTTTGAATGCTTATGTTATATCTCTTCTAGGATTTAGGCCTGCAACATACATTTTTAACTGATGCAAATGTACATAACATATATGGAAGAATGAGGAAATTGAACTAGGACTATAAAGTTCTTAAAAGTATTATGTTTTTTTTATGAATGCGTGATTCATGGAAGGGCTTCACTTGGTGAACTTTGCTTCATATACGGCTAATAGGAAGAAAAATTTGTTTGCGCAGTATCAATTTAACTATGATTATGACTTTAACACCCTACTGCTATGATGTCATAGACATAGCTCTAGTTTAGATAAACTTCTCCATAAACATTTATAGGATTTATGGGGAAGAAATAGAGAGGTGAAATGAATCAAACTTCTCCCAAGTTAAATCCAACTTATATACTTCAGTTTTGGAGAAGTTAAATGGGAGAGTTTTAGAAGAAGGTAAAGTGTTTAAGTTGATTTTAAACCTCTGACTAAAGTTTTATTTATTTCACCACCTTATTTTCTTCTTCCGCAATGTTTGTTAAGAAGTTTATCCAAACTTAGCAATAGTCATTTTCTCTCTGAATTGATTCTCGATTGCTTCAATTGTGTTTACTTTATCAAGTTTAAATCCTTCTATTCATTAACTTACATTTGCTTCAGGAACTTGCCGGGATCATTAAATTGTCAACATACTCGAGCTTTAGCTTATTTGAATGTCGAAAAGTTGTTACCGGGGCCAAGTCGCCTGATTCTGGGAATGGCATGTTTTTTTCCACTACTTGCTTGTTAGTGTCATTATTCTTACCGAGATCAGTAGTCTAACAGCTCTTTTTTTGTTACTCAGAGGAGTACATTGGGTTAGATGATAATAAATATGTCGGGGATCTGCTGGCGGAATTTAAGGCAGTTAAAGAACGAAGTAAGGGAGAAATTTTGCACTGTAAGCTAATATTCAAGAAAAAGTTATTTCGTGAATCAGATGAAGCTGTTTCAGATCCAATGTTTTTGCAGTTGTCCTATGTACAAGTATGCCTTTTTTTTTGTCTCAGTTGTATGAGTGAATTAAGATTATATCTAGTTATTATTGAATAAAATAGCAATTACCTTCAAGATATTAATTGTTCTGCGTGGATGTGTTGTTACAGTTGCAGCATGATTATATTTTGGGTAACTATCCTATTGGAAGGGATGACGCTTCTCAGCTTTCTGCATTGCAAATCTTGGCTGAGATAGGATTTGTTAGAAGACCTGAATCATGCACGTTAGTGATTTTCAATGTTCATCTTGTCATATTTATTTCGCAAGTGTTTAGCTTCTCTTGATTAATAATGTTATGGTCAGGGACCCCTCTTTTTTATTTTTTTATTGTGATTTTATCAACTCTGAGATTTTTGTATTGATCAGTGACTGGAATTCATTCCTGGAGCGATTTCTGCCTAGACAAATAGCAATGACTCGAGCAAAACGGGAATGGGAGTTGGACATTCTTTCTTGCTATCATTCACTGGTATGGGTCTGGGATACTTCCCAAGAACCATCTATTTACTTTTCTTTAACCTTTGATCAGTGTTAAGTATGATTAATTTGTTGTTCTTGTAGCTTGTGTTGTTCATCTTATTTCAAAACCATTCGCTTAGCATCTAACAAAGTCATTTTCCACTTATGTATCAGTTTTGATCATGGAAATCAATATTTGCCTAAACTAAAGCTATTACATTTTGATGAAATATTATGACTTTCTTCATTGTCTGATTTAAGATTTTGTTCCCTTTACAGGCGCATGTGACTAAAGATGATGCAAGACAACAATTTCTCCATATATTGAGAACAATTCCTTATGGGTTTTCTGTTTTCTTCAATGTTCGCAAAATTGATGATCCTATTGGACTCTTGCCTGGACGAATTATTTTGGGAATCAACAAAAGAGGGGTATGACAAACAAATGATTAAATTATAATATTATAAGGCTTAAAACTTCTTATTAAAACAAGTTTTAGTTTAATTGAATGTTTTTTCGTATGAACTATTACTAGGTCCATTTTTTCCGTCCTGTTCCAAAGGAGTATATGCACTCTGCCGAGTTGAGAGACATAATGCAATTTGGAAGCAGCAATACTGCAGTATTTTTTAAAATGCGAGTTGCAGGTGTTCTTCACATATTTCAGTTTGAGACGAAGCAGGTATTGGCATGTTCTTAGTTTTGTGGTGGACTTGATTCATTCTTCCTCACTATACCAATGTCATTATATCATTCTTTTGAAGGGAGAAGAAATTTGTGTAGCTCTTCAGACACACATAAATGATGTTATGCTGCGCCGCTATTCCAAAGCTCGATCTACTGTGGGTGGTTCTTTGAATGAAGACACTCCTACTAATTATAAGCCTTCTAATTTGGAATTATATGAAAAACGTGTTCAAGATTTATCAAAACTTGCTGAAGAGTCTCAAACAAATGCTGATCAAGTAAGTCTAAGCTTCTAATACATGTTATTGGCTCAATCCAGATAAACTTTTCTATAAGTTCTTACAGGAGAAGAAATAATGAAATAAAATGAATTGAATTCTCCTATAAGTTAAAATCTAGTTATGCACTTAAACTTTTTGACAAGTTAAATGTGGCTTCCAAAAAAAGGTGACATACAAGTTTGTTCTAACTTTGAGAGAAAATTGATTTATTTTTTAATTTCTTTTATTTTAAGTAGTTGTTGATAAGTTTGTCCAAACTAGCTCATTGTATGTTACGTAGGGCATAAAATAGAGTCCAAACTAAAGGTAATTTCTTTTGAGTAATTGCATAGTAAAAGAAATTCATAGGGTTTATTTGCTTCTATTTGAAGAGTAAAGCATATCTCATCCTAATTTTGGCTTTAGACTATAGAGTTAGGGCTTTGCTTGGACGAACATCTCAATAACACTTTTTAGGAGAGGAAAATAAGAAGGAAAAAATGAAATTAATTTCCCAATAAGCTAAAATTTGCTTATGCACAAATTAAAAAATAGAAATTAGAGAAATTATATGAGATAGTTTCTACAAGTTCTAAGTTCAGTTTTTCCTCTTATTTTTTTCTCCTAGAAGGAGTTTATGGAAAAATTCGTCCAAATAGGTCCATAGTATAAGGCCCAAAATTGAATTTACTTTTTGTAGATCAAGAGATCACTTTCTTGCACGAAATTATGTATATACATGATATATTGGAGACATCAATCTTTTGATTTGGTGTACTGTGTTTGCTTCTGCTTAAACTTTGAGAAATCATAGTCTTGTTTTACCCCAAAAGTGCTCTCGGAAAGCTGTCAAGAAAGGTTAATATTTCTTCAAAATCAGCTGAATCAAACAAACATTCGTTGAGCCATCCTTTTACTGTTGGGCTGTAAAATACATGTCTCAATTATTTGTTGTAATATTTCTAAATCATGTTGATTAGTTGCTAGAAAAATTGCGTGAGAAGCAAAAAGAAGAAGAGGAAATGCTACAAGAAATAGATGGCTTAAAAAAGTCTTTAAAAGCTGATAAGCAGAGTCTTGCTGAAGTTACTGGTGACCGTGACAAACTTAGGTCATTATGCTACGAAAAAGATAAGGAACTTCAGGTAAAGGTCTTAAATTTTCACAAAAGCAGTCTTATTTTAATCTATTCATTATTGAGCTGTCTTGGTGATGATTATGCAATCTACTAGGCTAAAATTCTAGAGAAAAAAAAACATGGAAGAAAAGATGGCCAAGCTGAGCAATCTGGTTACAGAAAACGCCACCAAAAAGGACACACCTCAAGCAAATAACCAAGTAAGATGGTTTTTGAAACTGGCTGGCTATTCATTTGTTCTTTCCTTCCCGAGTAGTACATTGTCACTAATGTATAATTTTTGGACTTCGGTTGGTGCTTAAGGTGTCACAAAAACTTGAAGAAGACCTAAAACTATGTAAAGGTGAGCTGCTTGTAGCTGAAGAGACTATCAAAGGCTTGAGAAGTGAAAAGTTGATTTTGGAACAGAAGCTATTTGAGTTTGAGAAGAACAGTGAAGAAGAGGTAACATAGAATATTGGAACTCTATTTTAATTAAAATCCATATTTTTTAATCTAAGATGATGTTCAATCAACGCCTTAGTGGTGGGTGTAATGCAGATTAATTCTCTACAATGTAAACTTGAGCAAGAACGCAAGAATTTGAACTCTCAGGTGTATGACCTTGAACGAAAACTGGATATGTTTAGACAAGAATTGACTGTGGCCAAGTCTACACTATCGGTCAAGGACTCTGAAGTGGCTGCTTTGAAGAACAATTTAGATGAACTAGAAGAATTGAGAGAAATGAAAGAGGTTTTGGTGCTCTTATTTTTATTTTCATTTTGGTTAGAATGCCACAGGCATTCACTTTCGGTGTATAATTTTTTTTTATAAATTCCTATTTGCTACATGTAGGACATTGATAGAAAGAATGAACAGACAGCTGTCATTCTGAAGATGCAAGCGGCTCAACTAGCTGAAATGGAATTGCTTTATAAGGAAGAACAGGTTCTAAGAAAGAGATATTTTAATACCATAGAAGGTGGTGTACAGAAAGTATCTATGCAACAATTGTTATGCGTATGTGAATGTGTAGATTTACATATATAACTGATATAATAACTACATCCGAATTTGATTCTTTATTTCAGATATGAAAGGCAAAATAAGAGTTTATTGTCGGTTAAGACCTCTTAGCGATAAAGAGATTGCAAACAAAGAAAGAGATTCTCTTACTACTGTTGATGAGTTTACGGTTGAGCACCCATGGAAAGATGATAAATCAAAACAGCACATATATGACCGTGTATTTGATGGTGATGCCACTCAAGAAGATATATTTGAAGATACTAGGGCAAGTATTAGTATAACGAATTAAAGACCATAGTTGCTTTTTGCTTTAGATAATAGATACATTGAAATACATTTAACAATTTTTATACTCCTTACTGATGTTTTACTTTTTACATTTTCAATGCAGTACCTAGTGCAATCTGCTGTAGATGGTTATAATGTTTGCATATTTGCCTACGGTCAAACTGGCTCTGGAAAGACTTTTACTATCTATGGAGCTGAAAACAATCCTGGGCTCACCCCTCGTGCTACTGCAGAACTTTTCAGGATTTTAAGGAGAGATAGTAACAAGTATTCTTTTTCCTTGAAGGTAACAATGGTGAAATGTCAATTAATGAATATTTCTCACTGCGTTTTATAGATGTGGTGTCATTAAATCCACTGAATGTAAATATAATTGTTTTGCATAGATAAATGATTAAATTATATTTTCTCCCTCTGTCTTTCAATGTGTTTAATGTTGAGCAACTTAACCACAACAAATCATGAGCTTTGCAAAAGTCCGTGTTTGTTGTCTGATGTCATCTTTTGTATCTTTGATGCAGGCATATATGCTGGAATTATATCAAGATACACTTGTAGATCTTCTGTTACCCAAGAATGCAAAGCGTTTAAAATTAGATATTAAGAAGGATTCAAAGGTGATTTTTCCTATGTTGTGAATGTAAACTTCCATTTCTCTAGATATTTTGTTCTTCAATGCAAAGAATTGAAATTTGATATCTTTTAAAGGCTTCCGAACACAGTTTATTGTATTCATGCATTGCATTCCCTAATTGTAATAGTTTTATTTTACTCTAATTTTAGGGAATGGTAGCAGTTGAAAACGTAACAATTTTGTCCATTTCTACCGTGGAGGAATTAAATAGCATAATACAGAGGGGATCTGAGCAGCGACATACATCAGGGACACGAATGAATGACGAAAGCTCAAGATCTCATCTCATACTATCAGTTGTCATTGAAAGTACCAATCTTCAAAGCCAATCAACTGCAAGGGGAAAGGTATCATTATACATGTCTTTTACCTTGAATAAAAGTATAAATGTATCAATCTTGGAACAATTTGAAACATCAGTATTTGATGAACTTGAGGCATTATAGATGTTAATTTTGTTCTTTTGGATTTGTCATACAGTTAAGTTTTGTGGATCTTGCTGGCTCAGAAAGAGTAAAAAAGTCAGGCTCAGCAGGTAATCAACTTAAAGAAGCTCAAAGTATCAACAAATCATTATCAGCACTAGGAGATGTTATTAGTGCTTTGTCTTCTGGTGGTCAACACATACCTTACAGAAATCACAAGTTAACGATGTTGATGAGTGATTCACTTGGGGGTAATGCCAAAACTCTCATGTTTGTGAATGTATCTCCAACAGAATCAAGCTTGGATGAGACTCACAACTCTCTAATGTATGTACATTCTTTTAATCTTTGTTTTCTTTATTTAAACTTAAAAAAGTTTACCTTCAAATTTTCAAAAGAAACTACGTTTTCATTCAACACTTCAATAGTTTTGGGGCAATTATGTTTTTAGTCTCAACCTTTTTGCTAGTTTCACATGTAGTCTCCAATGCATTTGGTTTCTATTAACAGTTTAGTCTCTGCGGTCAAGTAACAACCTTAATCATCAAGTAACCATGTTTGACAGTAGGGATTAAAACTTAGGAAAAGTACAAGGGACAAAAACAGAATTCAGTTTAGGAAGTAAATGAAATATGCAAAAAGTAAGCTCTGAGAAAAAAGAACATAGTTAACCCAAAGTTTTATATGGCTAATATTTTCTTGTGTTTATATTTTTTGCTAATTCAGAATTTTATGCTAATTCAGGTATGCATCACGAGTGAGATCAATTGTGAATGATCCAAGCAAAAATGTGTCTTCAAAAGAAATAGCTCGACTGAAGAAATTGGTTGCATATTGGAAGGAGCAAGCAGGTAAGAGAGGAGAGGATGAAGAGTTGGAAGAAATCATAGAAGAAAGACCAACTAAAGAGAGGAGTGATGGCCGGCATTCTATGTAGTAATTCTAGGCAAATAGAAACTCACAAATAGACAGGATTTACCATTTTCTGCACTTCAGATTTTGGAATGTTGTGTGATCACTTCCCAATTAACAGAGATTGCACAGGCTTCATAGGTTCTAATTTATCTGAGATGCAAAATGTATAGTTGAATCATGTACATATATATTATTTTTAATATTTTAATTTGTTCACATATAAATATCTACATTATGCAACAGGTTAAATCTTCTCAAGGAGATCCAGTTTCCAATGTCTGCCTAAAATAAATTAGTTTGATTATAAGTTATAATTGAAGACATTTATCAGTCTACTCAATTTTCGTAGCAAAGGAGGATGTCAGTATTGAGATTGAATGGTTTAGGAGATTGAATTCTTCTATGGGATTAAATATTTCAAAATTATAGATCCTTAGCTGATGCAAAATAAAACAAGTTTTAGTAGTGTTTGATCATTTTTCAGGCTTATCTTTTCAGTTCTGCAATATTTTTACACAACCTCTTAGAATAAAAGGAGTTTACTTGAAAACGAAACTTGTAAAAGTTATGGCAATTGTTTATATGTTTATTTATGATTATGTAATTATTTTATTAATATTAATTCTAATTATTATCTGTTCTTTATTTTATTTGTGCATTCGATATATTTTTATATACGCAATTAAGCTAATTAAATTATTTTGTATTTATGTAAATGTGAAATTAATTATGTCGGTTATCTCTTATTAATGTGTACTTCTATTAATTGTTTTTGGGTAGTACGAACAATAATGATAATAGAAAAGTAGGAATAATAAGTTTAGTAAAGTTACTTGAAGTTTAAAAAGTATAACAATTAGAAAAAAGTGTTTTCCTTTTGAATTCCTTTTTTGCACATGCGAAGGATCCATCGACAGAACATCGTGCGTTGAATTTGTTTCCTCATCTTAAAGGCATCAAATTTTGGTATTTTTTAATAAAATTACACATTCCAACGCTAAAATCTACCACTAGTCAATAATATGTTTAGTATTTGCCTCACTCCATAGTTTAAAAATAATTTTATTTATATTTACCCAGAAACCCAAAATTATTTACTAGTAGTATGTAGCGAAAAAAGGGAAACTATTTACTATTCTTTAAAATTTGTTCAGAGTTGATATGTAGAATTTCAATTTCGAAAATAAAAACTATTCTATTTTTTTTATAAATAAAGACAATTTTGAAATTTAAAAAATGAGTGGGTCAAAGTTAAAAATGATTAGGTGGAAAAAAAAGTTCCCAAAATACTTAAAAGAAAAGTGTGAATAAATAGCCCTGTTGTCTCTTCATCCTCGTGATCTCCATCTCCACTGGAACAGAAGAGCAGGGATAGTAGAATGGAAGAGAGCAATATTCCAGTGGTTGATATGGAGAAGATTGATTGTGAGGAGGGGGAGTGCGAGAAGCTGAGAAAGGCATGTGAAAGATGGGGTTGTTTCAGGATCATCAACCACTCAATTCCACCAACCCTAATGGCTGAGATGAGGAAGGTCAATGAAGCGTTGCTTGATCTTCCTTTCGAGATCAAAAAACGCAACACAGAAGTCATTGCAGGCAGTGGTTACATGGCACCAACTGCAGTTAACCCTTTTTACGAGGCCCTAAGCCTCTATGATTTCGCTTCTTCACAATCTCTGCACAATTTCTGCTCTCAACTTCATGCTTCTCCCCACCACAGGTTACTCTTTTCTCCTCCTTTTCTCCTTTTTCTCTCTATTATTTACTGCTTTAGCTTTGTTTACATAATTATTTTTTACATTTCTTTCTCTATATATCTTTTCCATTATGCCTTATGTTTATCTCATAATTTCTCTTTCTTTTTATTTTTCTAGCACTGTAAAAGGAATAAAACATTTTTTTTTGTATAAAATGAATTTTAAATAAAATATAAAAATATATTTAAATCCGGTCTTTACAGCTTCATAATTAGATATTTTAAAGGTTATAAATTATATGAATTAAAAATAATTTTAAAAAAATACAAACGAAGCTCTGTGCCACATTGATTTAGGAGGCAGTTGAATGAATATGTAAAAGTAGTATTTAGATATAAGGTTTTGTAAGTTATCTTAATAAATTTGATAGTCAAAGTTGTCATAAATATATTGAAGTAATGAAACTTCATTCAACAAATATTTATAAAACTCAGCCACATTGTTTTATATATTTTGTACTGCTTATAATTGTTATTTTGACCCCATTGGCACGTTGGAGAGGACAATTTTACATTGGCTTTTTTTTGAAGTGTGAAGTGATGATTTTGACAGGGAAATCGTAGAGAGATATGGGGAAGCAATTCATGGTTTGGCAGTGAAGATAGGACTAAAGATAGCTGAATCTCTAGGAGTTGTTGTTGATGATTTCAAGGACTGGCCATGTCAGTTCAGAATTAACAAATATAACTTTACTCCAGAAGCAGTAGGGTCCAGTGGAGTTCAAATACACACAGATTCAGGCTTCTTAACCATTCTTCAAGATGATGAAAATGTTGGTGGTCTTGAAGTGCTCAACCCTTCTGCCTCATTTCTGCCAGTTCCTCCTTTCCCTGGGAGCCTCCTAGTGAATCTTGGAGACATTG
>Ga0123342_1005277_pt1 | contig 18919 bp, 20 predicted proteins | sample Turbeawhitnodule_FD_89960 | JGI IMG/M metagenome (GOLD analysis project Ga0123342, IMG submission 89960) | Root nodule microbial communities of legume samples collected from Mexico - Turtle bean Mexico white nodule | ecosystem: Host-associated > Plants > Roots > Nodule | place: Mexico: Nepantla...
GTGACCAAGGACATCACCAAGAAGCAAAGCCTCAATTTCCTTTTGTAAAAGTACCTAGCTTTAGTGGTGATAGCGATCCTAATTTGTATTTAGAGTGGGAGGCTAAATGTGAACAAACTTTTAAAGCCTATGAGGTTGAGGAGGACCAAAAGGTGAAAATAGTCTCTTTAGAAGTGATGACAATTTAGGATGCACATGACTTGAAAAAACATCTATGGATTCAAAAATCAAAATGACTCAAACACAACAATATGAACTAATTTAAATTGTAAGGAAGACTCAAATCTAGCAAAATTAAAACAGCAACATCAAAACTCAAAGGAATCCTACACAAAATTGAATTAGAAGCTTAAGAACAATTTGAACACATTGCACCTATTGGATTTATCCAAACAACATCTAAATCAAAATTAAAATGCAAAAACAGCAAGACATTCAAGGATACAAAATGAACAACACGAAATCATGAAGAACAACACAAAATTAAAATGAGAAGAAGAAGGCACACTTAGCTCTTGAAGAACCTAGGCTCATGATACCACTTGATGGAAGAGTGCCTTCATCCGAATTGTAATTTCTTGGAGAAGTGGTGGAAGCTTCAATGGATGAGAATGAGCAAGGAACTGACGTAGAGTTGTGAACTCCTTGAAGGTGCATGTTAGGTGAGGTTAGTGAGTGGCGAGGCCATCTCACTTGGCAAAGGTGAAGAATGAAGATTAAAATGTCTATCCTAGAGAGGTAGGAGACAAGGAGCAAAATTGGCACAATTTTGGCAGCAATTTGCTCTAGAATAATATTGTCATTTCATGAGCCAAGCACCTTCTTTTATAGCAAAGGAGAGCTGGAATTTGAAGAGCCAAATACAAATGAAATAAAAGCTAAATTCAAATGTAAAGCTTTTGAAATTGGCGCCTAAAAGAGAAGCACATAGGAGGTCTGATTAGTGTTTCTTATTCCCTCCTCCATGGGCCTTCTCATGACCGGCCTAGATTAAATTAGGTGTTTTTAGAAACCCTAATTTAATCTAGGTTGGTAATTAGGTGCCAAAATTATCTCTAAGAAAATTACAAGTAAAATTCCTAAACTAATTTTAGCACAAAAATAAATTCTACTTTACACTAGAGTTATGACATTTTAAACACGTAAAAGAAGGTTTCCCTGCCATCAGTAGCAGTATTCCAATTTTCTTGATTCTTCTTGGCCATGACTCTAGTGGTATGCCTGAATCTTCTCTTTGTTGGGCTTGCACTTGGGCTTGTCCTTGGGCCTCTTCTTGTAGTTGTTTATGCTTTGATGAATTGGAGGTCTTCTCGATTATGTTTGCACATTCCTTCAACCTAGAGTTATCCTCTTGATTTGGGCCTATAAAAATAGACAAAAACCCAATTGGACCCATATTTGCAATTAAATCAATAAACAACCTCTAGGTCATCATCCTCCTTATTATATGGTTGTGTGACGCTGGACGGTTTCCATCAGTGTGTGTGTGTGTGTGTCCGTTGAACGTTGCAGCGTTCACTTGGGATGGGATGAAGGAAAACTTAAAGTGTGCAGTGTTGGAAAAAATGAATTTGAATGGAAAAGAAAAACTTTTTTTCCAGTCCAACTTGCTTTGCCACTACCAAGTCAACACACAAACTTTTTTTTTTTGGGCTAGCCCCCGCCCCACCCCGCATTGCCATCCCTATGTCCTTCAAAATGGCGTGGCGAGATCTTTCATCGTTGGGTTTGGAGCTGCTAAGGATCACGCCACCATTTTGCATCCTTCCATGGATTTATCTGAGATGAATCCTTGCAAAATTGTGGTAAGGATCATGCCACCATTTTCCTCGATGTTTTGAACAATTATGACTTTTGTAATTTTTTTTTTCATAGGTATCTTAATTATAAAACTTTTGCGAACTTTATTTATTTAACCTCGTTTTATCCCGCTACTTGATTGCTACCTCATCTCGACTGGTTATTTGACGATTTTTCATGTCTCTGAGAGTTTCTAAATTATAAAGAAACTTAGAGATTCATTGTGCGAAAGTTTGGACAAGAAGTGGGGAAGTCAAGAACTATCATACCTTGTTGATTTGTGGAATTTTTTAGCCTGGGTGAGTAAGATGGTTTTATCATTTTTTATTGCTTAGCTTGCTTGGTGAATAAGGATATTCTACTGGGACTGGTATTCCAATTGTACCAATGAGTTTGATTTGCATTGGTCCACCCTAAAATTTGGCCAAGTTGACATGTACAAATATGATATTTACTGCGTTGGTTCGATCTTGGGATTCGGTCTAGTTGATATGTAGAAATACGATATTTACCGAGCTGATCCGATCTTAGGATTCGACCAAATCGGTGTGAAGAAATACGATATTTTTTTAATTAGTCTGATCTTAGGATTCGGCCAAATCGATGGGTAGAAATACGATATTTACTGAGTTGGTCCGATCTTAGGATTTGGCCAAATCGGTGTGTAGAAATACGATATTTACTGAGTTGGTCCAATTTTAGGATTCGGCCAAGTCGATATGTAGAAATATGATATTTACCGAGTTGGTCCGATCTTAGGATTCAACCAAGTCGATATGTAGAAATACAATGTTTCCCGAGTTGTGGTTGTGGAATGGTATGATACGACCATAGTATTCGAGGAATCTTTTATGCCCATCCTCCTTTGGCTTTGTCGAGTCTCCTTCTCAAGCCCTTTAGTAATACTCTATTAGCCGACTCGGCCTGACCATTGGTCTGGGGTGGTCCATAGAGGCGAATATTTGCTTGATGCTTAATTCTTGACACAGATTTTGGAGCTAGCGACTAGTAAATTCGGTCTCGTTATCTGATACGAGATGTCGAGGTACACCAAATCGACACACAACATTTTTCCACACAAAATGTTGGATTTTGGGGGTAGTTATTTGAGCGACTGGTTCAGCCTCAATCCACTTAGTGAAGTATTCGATGGCGACAACCAAGTACTCCATCTGGCGTATGGCAACTCCTCTGGAGGTCTGAGATTGTCAATTCCCCCATGTATGGAAGGCCATGGGCTGGAGATCGAATGCAACTCCTCTGGAGGTGAGTGGTTCCAATCGACATGTTTTTGGCAGTGTTCGCATCTTCTCACATAATTCATGCAATCTTCCTTTATCTTTGGTCAATAATAACTTGCTCGGGTAGGCTTTAAGGATAGAGTTCGCTTGCCGATGTGGCTTCCACAAATGCCCTCATGGAGTTCAGACATTACTCAAACACGTTGATTGCCATTTATATAGGTGAGCAGCAGATGTGTGAAGCCATATCAGAGGAGGTGGTCGTCCACCATAGTATACCGACTTGCATTCCTTTTTACAATTTTGGCTTCTATATGGGGTTCGAGGGGAGTAACCCATCTACCAGATATTGGATATACGGTGTCATCTAGTTATCAATTGAGGCGACTTGCATAACCTCAAAGTAGCTTCCTTCGGGTATTTCCCGGACACTTAACCTTTGTGCGTTCAACGCTTCTTGGATGAAAGATCGGTGCCTTCCCACTTTGCCTAAGCTTGCGAGCTTGGATAACAAGTTCCCGCAAGAATTTTTCTCACTGGGTACATAAATGAGATCAAAAGTGGAAAAAACTTCTTTCAAACGTACTTGAGATAGGAGGCCAGGTGTGGGTCTTTGGCCTGATATTCTCCAGACACCTGTTTTGTTATGAGTAGTGAGTTGCTCTTTGCTAGCAATCAACGAGTTCCCAGTTCCTTTGTCAAAACATGCCTACTATGAAGGTCTCGTATTCGGCCTGATGATTGCTTGCTTTAAACGCGAACCTAAAAGACTCCTTTATGAGAACACCGTTTGGTCCCTCCAGAATGAACCTGACCCCACTTCTCTACAAGTTTGAGGAATCATCAATAAAGAGGACCCATAAGGAGTCGTCGAGATCGAGTTCGGAGCCTCTGGGGGTGAGCTGAATGAGGAAATCCGCGTATACTTGCTCTTTAATTGGCCTGCGTGGTTCGTAGTGTATATCAAACTCTGATATTTCTACGACCCAGTGGACCATTCTTCCTACAATATCCGGTTTCTGAAGTACCTACCGTATAGGGAGGTCGGTCATTACTATCACTGTGAAGCTCTGGAAATAGTGTCTCAGTTGTGGAGCCATAAAAACCACCGTGAAAGCCGCTTTCTTAATAGCTTGGTAACGACTCTCTGCAGCACTGTGTAGCACCTTACTGATGAAGTATATTGGCCTCTGAGCTTTCTTATCTTCTTGTAAGATGACCAAACTTATAGCTTGGTCAGTGACCGAGAAATACAAACGTAGGAAAAGTCTTTGGGTAGGCTTGCTGAGTATGAACAGTTTAGCCAGATACTCCTTTAACTTGGTGAAAGCTTCTTCGCATTCATTAATCACATATGAAATTTAGTAATCAAGTTACTTAAAAAAATAAAAATATTTATATAAAAAGTTTAGAAAAGCAAAAAAACTTTAAAAAGTAAAACAAATAGAACTTTTTAATTTTAATTTATTTATCAAATTATTAAAAAGTATCTCAAAATAAAATAAAAAAATTGCATAAAAATGTAGAAGATTTAAAAAGTATGAATCAAATTTTTCAAAAAGTATTTTAAAGTATTAAAACTCTTAAATAAATTAAATTATTAAAATAAATATCTCAAAAAAATATTATTATATAAAAAATTAAAAACATAAAAATAAAATAAAAAATCATTAATCAAATTATTAAAAACAATTTAAAATAAAAAAAATGTCGATATAAAAATTAAAAAAATACATAGAAGTATAAATAAAATAAAATATATACAAATATGAAAAACTAGGAAAGAAAAAAAAAGGAAAAAGTATGCATTTTGAAGAAAAACAAGAGAAGTGGTATACTAAGGGCACAACATAAAAACATACAAATATATAAACATATAAAACAAAATAAAAAAAAAGAAAAAAGTAGTTAATAGTATGTCCGACTTAAAAAAATTAAAGCTGTGTATTAAAGATACAATTTTTTAATAGCAAAAAATTAAAAGATATTATTTAAAAACGTAACCTTATTTTTATTAATCTGAAGTGAAATGAAGAGACTGTGTTAACACAATCTATTATTTTAAAAGTTTATGTATATGAATAAATTTGGTTAACTTGCTTCCATTATTAAGAGTAGGTACAATAGTAATAAGTTTTAATTCAAGTAATAAAAATGAAACATATTTGTTATGTGTAGGATGAGTGGGGTATTTGGTATGTTGCATGAAGCACATTGATGATGGCTACAATATCAATCTCCTCAACTTCACTTTCATTGTATGATTTTGATGTTGAACAAATTTACATGTCTAATTCTCAATCATCCTATCAATACAGTGCATGGCTAATTTGTCAATCAATACTGCGTGTCCCTTCTTCCTTTCTTTCTTTTCCCTTTCACTGGGAAGCATAATAATGAATCATAGTAACATAACTAATTATTCATTGTGTAATTGTCAACCACCTTCCTGTTTACAAACTAATAATTGCTGCTTCACTGTACACCGAATAATTTCACCTGCTCATATCTATTTCTAATTTCTATTTGTTTAGGAAAAAAATGCGATTATTTAGATTAAAGTATCTTGTGAAGAAAATTTATTAAAAATGGTTAGTTATGTGATGATTGTAAAGAAATTTTTAATAAAATATAATTTTATTAATTTACTTTTGTCTTTAAAAATATTTGAATAATAATAAAATATGAAGTATTTTTTTGTGTGTAAATTTAAGTTAATTAAAATTTTGTAAATTATTTCTAATATCATTGAATAATTATTTTCAAAAAAGAATACGAGTTAGTTCTTATTGTCGAAATATGAAAAGTTTTTATATAAATTTTTTTATAACTTTGGAATTTTTATAATTTTTTATAAAAATATGAAAAGTTTAGTTACGCATCTGAGATATTTTTCGCTTTGGAGTTTTTGAGTTCCATCACGGTTTTGTCCTTAAAAGACGTTTCAGTGGGTTAAGAAAGGAAGGTATATTTAAACTATATTTGACCTCGACTCCTAAGCGATGTGGGACTATATTGGCTGTACCAGAACAATAGCCTCCCTTTATGGGAAACAAGATAGATTTCAACAAACAATGGTTTCCACAAGGAATACATTAAACAACGATCGGATCACCGAATAGCACATCGTCATGTTTCAAATACTCCAGAAGAAAATAGAGGAGATGCGTCAAAATGGCATTGAGGACCAGAGGAGGAATGAAGAAGTGTGCCTTCTCAAGGAGCAGAATAAAGAGTTAAAGCGAAAACTAAACATATATGAACGAGGAGAGCAATCTTGTTCAGATAATCATACTCACAACTAGAAAAAGTCAACAACCGTTCAGACACACACTCAACAAGTGTCTCGAAAAACCAAACAAACTCACGCGATCGACGACGATGATGATCCAAAAAGGCACCCTTTCAATGATGAAATCATGGAGGCACAAGTCCCCTCCAAATGGAAGGGACTTAGTATCAAACTCTATGATGGTTCCACAGATCTGGACGAACACATGAATGTCTATAAAACATAGATGAATCTCTACACCACAGACAAGGTAGTATGGTGTAAGGTTTTCCCCACTTCTCTCAAAGAGGGGGCGCTCAGTTAGTTTACCCAACTCCCACATGACTCGGTGGATGGTTTTAAAGCTCTCTAAAAAAAGTTCAGCACTCAGTATGGAACGAGCCAACCGCACCATATGTCATTTATAGCCCTTCTCAACATCAGGCAAGAGAAGGGGTAGCCCTTACGAGCATTCATGGAGAGGTTTAGCAAAATACCTCTAAGCCTCAAGAACCTCATGCCCGAGATAGCCATGCATCATTTGATCTCCGCACTCCAACTTGGTCAGTTCACCGATAGCCTGATAAAGAAACTGACAAAGAATCTAGAAAAAATGTGAAATCTAGCAACCAAGTTCATGCAAATTGAAGAGTTTCATCACTTTCACAAGAATGCTCGGGCTGAAAGCGAAAGAGACAAGGGAAAGGAGAAGGACCGAGGTAGTCCACATGTACCTGGCTGGTCTGATAAATTCATAGGGGTAAAATCATGGATGAAGCTTTGCATGCCGACTTGATCCCGACATTGAAAAAGTTACATGAAATGCCAACATGTCCAAAGACTGTTGGTATCATCACAACTGTGGACACACGACCAAAGATTTCCAGGCCCTAAAGGACAAGATAGACGAACTTGTTCAAGCTAGTCATTTGTGCAAGTTTGTCCAAACCAACAAAAGCTTGTATCGATGCCCATAAAGGGAGGGGTACCCTTCTGAAGAGCAGAGCGAACCATACATGCAGCACGTTCGAGAAGGATCACATTGCTTTGAGGACGATCGACACCCTGCAAAACCACAAAAAAGGAGCGAAAGCCCCAAACAAGGGGGTGGACCTCAGGAAAGTCCTCAACAAAACGACCACTCAAGACACGACGTTTGCGAGGTCATAAATAGTATCGCTAGAAGGGTTTCCACTAAGAGGTGGTAGAATAATAGGGGGACGATCACGTTGAAGTCCTTCCTTAAGAAGAAAAATTCCCAGACATCATGCAGGACACGTCGCAGGATAGATAAATATGATTGTTGAAGGATTCGCATGCGGAGAATGTTCTAGTTCCGCCCGTAAGAAGCACCTTCGAGCTATTCAATCGATCCACTCAGAAACTACTAGGGACCGACCGAGAATTCCCCCAATTCTTTTTACAGATGACGATTTTACTGTTATTGATCCGACCAGGACGACCCTATGGTTATCACCGTAGAAGTTGATAAATTTTCCATCACCAAGGTTCTGGTAGATCAAGGCAGCTCAGTTGACATTTTATATTGAAAAACTTTCAAAAAGATGAGGATTCCAGAGTCAGAAATCCAGCCATATGACGATCAGATTGTAGGTTTTTCAGGACAGCGAGTGGACATGTGGGGGTACATTGATTTGTACACCACATTCAGAGAAGACATATATTTGTGTAAAACTATCAAAATTAGGTACCTTCTGCTTAACGCAAATACCTCCTACAAGACATTGCTCGGTCGGTTATCCATTAACTGACATAAAGCAATAATGTCCACGCCACACCTTTCAATGAAGTTTCGTCAGTGGTAGGTGATATAGTCACTATTCATGTTGACCAAAAGATAGCTCATGAATGCTACATCACAAGCTTGAAACTCGAACCAACCAGTTGACTTTACAAAGCATCACCGTGCAGATGGTCAACCAGAAGAAGAGGACGCTCACCAGGATTTAGAGGACCGACCAGATATCGGTCCTAAGAGATGAAGCTACCCAGAAGTGAGCATATGGTTGCCTTAGTTGACCTGGATCCTCGGCTAAACGAAGCTCGCATTGAACCTGGCGAAGACCTTCGTCTGTTACCCCTACGTGATGAATAACATGAACACACATTGGGACTTCTTTAAAGTGGACCGAAGAGAAATTGGTGAGTCAAACATTAATTGATAATGTTGATTTGTTTGCTTGGACAACTTCAGATATGGCCGGAGTTTGCCCGGACATCATCACTCATCATCTTTCAGTATACAAAGAAGCACAACTATTTTCCTAGAAGAAACAAAAAATGGGTGAGGAAAAACATGATGTCGCACATCAAGAAGTTGATAAATTAGTAAAAGTCAATTTTATCAAGGAAACACACTACACAACCTGGTTAGAGAATGTAGTCATGGTTAAAAAAGCAAATGGCAAATGGAGGATGTGTACTGACTAGACCGACCTCAACAAAGCCTGTCTGAAGGATTTTTATCCTTTACCGAGCATTGACCGCCTAGTAGATGGAGCGGTCGACCACCATATTTTGAGTTTCTTGGATGCATACTCAGAATACAATCAAATCCATATGCACCCAAGAGACAAGGAAAAGACAACATTAATGACCGACTTTGACAACTTCTATTATGAGGTCATGCCTTTCGGCCTGAAGAATGTTGGTGTCACTTATCAGAGGCTGATGGATTACATCTTTAAAAGAATGCTCGACCAAAACGTCGGGGTTTATGTAGAAGATATTGTAGTCATATTTGACTCGTGTCTACAACATATCTAAGATCTCAAGGGAGTTTTTCAAGCCCTTCAAGACCATGACATGCGGCTCAACCCCAACAAGTGTGCATTCAAGATAGAGGGAGGAAATTTTAAGGGTTTTATGCTCACTCATTGTGGCATAGAAGCAATCTAGAAAATGTAAGGCTATCACTGAAATGCGTAGCCCTGAGTATGTGAAGGAAACTAAGCCCAACATTCAGCTGTTATGCAAAACAACTAAATTCAAATGGACAGACGAATGCCAAGAGATATTTCTTCAATTAAAAGTTTTCTTGGCATCCCCTCTGGTCATTCAAAGGTCGGAAAGTACATGACCAATAATAGTATATCTCGTAGTATCAAAAGAAGTAATTAGTGCAGTGTTAGTACAAGAGATTGAAAAGAAGAATAACAAGTTAATTTTGTAAGTTGAGTACTACACGATGCTGAGGTACATTACTAAATGATTGAAAAGGTAGCCCTCACACTAGTGGTTACCGCACAAATAATGTGAATGTATTTTCAAAATTATCGCATAATATTCAAGACTAACTATCCGATTATGAAAATATTAACAAAATCGGATATGGCCGGAGAATGATCAAATGGGTCGCAGAATTGTTCGAATTTCAAATTCAATATCAGCCCAGGAGGGCAATTAAGTCTCAAGCCTTAGCTGATTTTACAACTGAACTTAGTCCCCGTTCGACCGATGTTGAGGACCGAAGTGGACCTTACATGTTGATGGATCATCCAATAGTAAATCATGCGAAGTAGGGGTAGTACTCGAGGGCCTGGGAGATATCGTCCTTGGACAAGCTTTAAAGTTTGATTTTAAAACATCAAACAATCAAGCTGAGTACGAGGCCATCATAGTTGGCCTCAATCTAGCACATGAGATAAAGGCTAAACAACTTATTTATTATAGAAGTGATTCCCAACTTGTCATCAGACAAATTAAAGGAGAGTTTGAAGTCAAAGAATCTTTGTTGCAAAGGTATTATCACCTCGTCCGGAATTTGATGACTAAAGTCAAAATGTTAGAATTGAACATATCCATCGGACACAACACCAAAGCTGACATGATTTCATTATTGGCAATCGTTAAGAAGAAAGGCCTTCATCGACCAGTCATCTACATTAACCTCAAGAATCCCAATGTTGGCGCGAACGAATGCATGACAACCAAGGTACAGACAATCTGGATGACACCTATCAAATAGTTTCTAGAAAATGGTGACTGCGAGGCGCAACAGGAAAAAATAATGAGGCAACAAGTCGCTTAATTTGTCCTCGTTGTCCAGACCTCTACTGACGAGGATATACTCGATCATTACTAAAATGTATTTCCCATGACCAAGTTGACTATATCATGCGGGAAATACACGAGGGGTATGTAGAACTCACTCAGGAGCAAGAACAATGGTTGTTAAGGTGTTAAGGGCGGGTTACTACTGACCGACCGTGCAAGTTGATTGCACAAAATTTGTCCGAAAATGTTTAATGTTTCAGGAATACGACACCCTATCACATAAAAAGCCAGAGAATCTACATTATATTCTCTTTCCATGGCCATTTGCAAAGTGGGGAATGAACATCCACGAACCTTTCAGCCCAGGTAAAGGACAAAGTAAATTTCTATTGGTTGGAGTTGATTATTTTACTAAATGGATAGAGGCCGAGCCATTAGCGGTCATCACAACTCGGAATATTCAAACTTTTATGTGGCAAAACACTGTCTGCCATTTCGGGATACCACATGTCATCATCACTGATAACGGTTGACAATTCATCGACCGAGGACTTGCTGAGTTTTACAAAAAACTAAACTTTAAAGAGATCATGAGTTCAGTAGAGCACCCCAAAACCAACAAGCAAGCCGAAGCTGCTAATAAAATAATTCTCAACGAATTAAAAAAGAGACTCGACCCAACTAAAGGCAAGTGGACCAAGGAGCTTCTTGAAGTCCTGTGGGCTTATCGGTGTACACCACAATCCACCACTCAAGAAATCCCACACAGATTAACGTATGGAATAAAAGTTATGATTCCAGTTGAAGTCGAAGAACCCTCTCTACGAAGACAAATATTTAACGTAGACCTTAATAAAGAAAGCTTATTGGTCAGACTTGACCTAATTAATAAATTCAGAGACAAGCAAAATAAGAAAAGTAGCTTGTAAGATTCGAGCGGGAAGACAATACATTTCAACGGTAACACCTTGGAGTTTTCAAAGGAAGACTTGGTCTGGAGAATGCATAGCGATGCTCAGAAAAATGAAGGGAGATTCTAAAGTAATTGAAAATGATCATTTCATATTAAAGATACAGCAGCTGGTGAGGCTTGTTGAACAAGGTGCTTTGATGTCTCCAAATCCAAGTGGAAAGCTTAAAGACCCTGCTAATATGTGTGTGTGTGTGTTGTTTAGTTGTTTGAAACTTATTAATTTACTCCTTAAGAAGATCCAAGGTCAATTGAATCTTTATTTTTTTGAAAAGATGGGTTTTCTAAAAGGGTGTGAAATTTCAACCTATTGAAATGTCGAATCAACTGGTTGTTTGACACTTAGTGGTTTTTAAAATGGTTTGGAAAAGCTTAGCTTTGTTTTGGCTCTGCTGTCAAATAGATTCAACCGGTTGTTTCGATAAATCAACTAGGTTTTTTTGTGAAAACCGTAACATAATTTTGTTAAGTGGTTTGAATTGTTTTAAATGATTCCAATTGCTTTTGGTTTTTGATTTAACTGCTTTGACCAATTGATTGAGGTCATATAAAGGTTGTTTAACGCTCCTTACCATTAACTAAGAAAGAAAGATTAATCAAAAACAATTTTCAAGATTTCAAAAGCTTTGGATCTTTTCAAGTGTGTGGAATAGGATTGAGTTTTGTACTTCTGAACCTTAAGCTTTGATTTACCCAGGTGTATTATATTCCCTTCTTCCTTGAGCATTGTATTTATGTGTGTTCTTGTGTAAGGAAGTTTCAGAAGGTGTTTTTGGAAACTGTGTCCATAAAGTGGTGTGTGTTCTTGAAGGGTTCAAGATCATCACTTTTGGTGTGTGTTTGGTAATCTAGGGTTGATTACATAGTGAATTCTTAGTGGTTAGCTAAGGACTGGATGTAGCTCTTGGTCAAGAGCGAACCAGTATAAACATCTTGTGGGATTCTCTCTATTCCTACACTCATAAACTGGTTTAACATTGTTTTTCAATTCTCCTGGTAAAATCAACCGGTTGTTTTGTAAAAACAACTGGTTGATTTTATGGAATCAAACTTAAAACAGGTTTTTATTGGTTGAACAAAATTTCTGGTTAATTGATTATTCATAACTTTTCACTTTACTTTCAACCTCTGCGAAAATCTTTCAGAAACAATTCACCCCCTCTTGTTTAGCCCTATAATTCTAACAAGGATTACTACTTAGAATTTTTATCAGACAAATTTGCACATTGAACATGGAATGCCACTCATCTCAAATTTTATTACAGTTGATATTGTAAATAAATAATGTACTTTTTTCTTGCTCGGTTGTTTTATCCCTAAGGAGGGTTTTCGACTGAGAAGGTTTTAACGAGGCACTTTAAAATCATATTTGCTCTTATCCCATTTTGTACCTATTACATGTTATTGTCGCAAATGCAGAACTATTCGGTTAAGGTAGCCGCTTAACAACTAGCAGCCCTTATCAACCGTCACCTACTTGGTTAAAGCAGTTCGCTTAACAACTAGCAAGCCTTACCAAATGTATAACTATTCAGTTAAGGCAGTCCCTTAACAACTAGTAGCCCTTACCGACCATTACCTACTTGGTTAAGGTAGTTCGCTTAAAAACTAGCAACCCTTACCAAATGTATAACTATTCGATTAAGGTAGCCGCTTAACAAATAACAACTCTTACTAAATGTATAACTATTCGGTCAAGGAAGCCACTTCAAAATAGCAGCCTTTACCAATCGAATGACTTGGCCTTAACGATTGTGTGTGAAAAAAGCATAAAACATACTTAAAAGATTAGTCCTAGCACAACTCGTTGTTTACAACTATGCTCAACAACTATCACTCAATTAGCAATGCAACATAGTTAAAGACATGATATCGGATGATAAAAGAAACTAAAATTGCATAGATATAAAACAAGTGTAAATTGTTTTATGCCCACATCCCAGGCCCAAGATGCGCAACATATCAAATGTAAATAAAACATATTTACGGAGGCCAAACAACTCTTCTAAAGAGAGTTTGACCTCTTTCTCTGGCACGCCAAGGTTTTCACCTAGATCACCACCTTGTCCTCGTCACACCCACCAAAATAAATTTGCCATCCACGACATCTTTATCTACATCATAACGAACATCTTCAAGGGGGACGTCGTGGAAAAAAGCAGTCTGTCGTATACCTTGATAAAAACACTACTTGTTGATACAAAGGAAGAATGACTCATAATACTCTAGCTTCTCAGTCATAGTCTTCTTTTCGGTCGCTGCTTCCTCCTCGATCTTCGCACTGTCAGTTTTTTCTATTTGGAAATTTGCTTCCAGAGTTGCCACCTTATTTTTTGTCTCGTCAGCCTCAGCACTGACTTGGCGATACTTCTCGTCCAACAATCTCATGGCCTCCAAGGTCGTCTTCAACGAGCTGGAGGACTCGTCTAAATCTGCCTTCAACTTAGTGACTAAGTTCCTCTCCAGCTCATTGTCGAGCGTTCGGCTCACAACAAGCGAGCGACTCAACATTTCAATTAATCCTGCCACCAAGTCACTTGTCGGAATGACAATCAGGATACTCTACTCTTCGGGCATCATTGTTACTTGAATATCCTACGCCAGTTGAAGACGCTCACCCAACATCAAAGGAGAATGAGAAGATGACCCAGTCTTGGTCCGAGGATGGGATGTCCTAGTCGGACGCCCTCTTTTCTTTGGGGTAATGGGTTGTAAGGCAACCACTAGTGGCACCACATCAACAATAGGTGTCGATGTCCCCACCCCTATCATCTCCATGGACCCTTTTTGGAGTTTAGCTACTTATGCTTCAATTGTTTAAAAAAATTTACAGTCTCGAAGTAAAACCAAGACATGATTTCTGCAAAACATAAATGAACTAAGCATCTAGTCAAAATATTTAACAAGTATGATATACATTGGAATATAACAAACCGGTCAGATCATTCCATCTCTGAGACGACTCATACAAAGCCACAAGCTTTTGAGTAGGAAGCCTATTCGAAAGTTGGTCGAGAACATAGAAAATTTCTTTGCTCTGGGAGACATGGAGGACCTCGGCCAAAAGACGTATCGCGTGGGAGTTTGGGTCCAATGAAAGGGAAATTTAGGTCTCCCATCATAAAAAAAACGGTCTACCGTTTGGTTCGACAAAATTTTTTGAAATACCTCTCCTTGAAATGTTTATAAGACAAAGTGTGGGGTGCGAAACGAATGTTGCTCGGACGAATTGTTAAGGATAAACAACTCACAGGGGTGATCGGTCAGAAGTTGTAATAAAAAAAGGTAGGATTAGAGGGTCAGAGCTACATTAAGGAGCTTACATTAAGGATCTGAAGGACCCCCATAGTAAACTCATCGAAAGGAAGGGTAACGTGAAAATCGTTGAAAACACAAACATATACAAAGAAAAAAACTTGTGGTGTGTTTTCCCGATCATGATAGACCTGTTCGGTATGGTTACAACTATCGGTTGCAACCGCGTGCAAGGGGGAGTCATGCTTCAAGATTGACACTTTAGACAAAGAAACCGTCTAAAGTAGTGGGACCCATAAAACAAGTAGGGATATCCAGGATGCGTGGATCAAGCGGAAGAAGCCATTACTAACCTTGGAATGGAAACGCGAAAGAAAGGAAGCTTGAATAAGACTTGACACTCAGACAACTCTTGATAAACTCGAAAGTAGAAAGAGTGGCAGTAAATGTTGCAAGTTTTCCCAATTCTTCTATTTATAAGAAGACAAGGATGAGAGAGAGTCAAACGCTCGTCTCTCGACATCATTAGATCACTTTTTATCCAAGGACATACAATACTCAGCATACGAAGCGACATGGTTTCACCACCGTTAGATCTCCTAGATCAAACAATGTATGCTTGAATGGCATAGTCAAACGACGTAAGTCACGTCTTTGACATTGCATTAAATGTACCGGTCACATCTCACCTCAGGAAACCCAAAAGTCACTTCTCGACTCTTCAACAACAACTGTTCCTTTAGCCTAAGGGACAAGTGTACTGGTCGGTACCGGACAAGCCAACACTCGGTTTCGGTGACCAACCAACCACATCAAAATCCATTTAAGGCGCTCAATAAATGACAGTTGCAACAGTTACGAAAACCCCCTACAAATCATGATCATTTCCGACCAAATCCAGGTGACACTTTCGAGAAATCAGCTAAACATTGATTTAGTAGAAAATATTAATTTATTATTCTCCAAATATACTAGTATATCAATATACCTCCCTATTAATCGAGGATCATTCTAGAAATCAATTAACACTAATCTTTGATATATTCGGTCCATCGCAACCAAGGCCCATCACTAAACACTAAAAACAAACCCTTTGTGGAGGTGTAAGGTACGCTTTAATCAATTTTCACTATACACTCTTAACACAGAGTACTTACTTGATCGTCGGAGTACCATTTTCAGGTCAACCCCGACCGAACACCAACAATTAAAGGAGGAGACTTGAAGTGAGGAGCAAGGAGGTAATTGGCACGTCGGTAGTTATACAACCAATTCCAGGTACTATCTAGGCCTACTTTGTCTATACAAGTACATATGTCTAATTTCTCATCACAAGACCAGGAGAAAATCGAATACATGCATATAACACCAGTTCTAAGAGACATATAACATCGGTGATGTAGAAGTCAACGATGTAAAATGTCAATTACATATAACACCGATTGTAAAAACCGATGTAATATATACCAAAATCTGAATAAAATATTAAAAAATATGTGCTCCAAAGTCACGTAATAAATCCTAAATCCAATACCAAAGCGTTTAACATATAAAAATTAAAAAAAACAATTCAAAAAATAAAATATAATACAGTATATTTCAAACATAATACATCATAAAACACAATAGACACTGTCGAGGGTCGATCACCCCGGACCCAATACCAAAACGTTCAACATATAACAATTACTCAATTTAAAACATAATACATTATATTTCAAATACAATATAATAAAACTAATTATCTATATAAATAATTATAAACCAAATAATAATTAAAATTAAATTAAATATTTAAAAATAAAAAATAACCTGGAGCATGAACATGAACACAATTGTGGCGACAATAAAGACAGAGACAACAGCGGGGGGAGTGGTGGAGGCAGCGACAGTGACAGAAGCATAAAGAACTCTTGACCAAGAAAACTTAAAATAACACGAATAGATAGTGAGAGCACGAGGCAAAAAAAAATAGGGTAAAAACATATATTATATAGGTTATGAGTAATAACTGGTGTAATATATCTTTTTATTAACTTAAAAAAAAATTACTTTGAAATGACATATAACACCCTTGTGTAGCCCAACTGGTGTTATATGTATTTTTTAAAACTTTAAAAACACTTTTTTTTATCTAGAAATTACATATAACACCAGTTCATCTATCTATTTGGTGTTATATGTAGTGCCGAAGGTTAAATTTTTCAATTTTTTTAAAAATTCTAGGAATAACATATAACACTGGTTGTATAGAGGAACCTATGTTATATGTTATTTTTTATTTTATTTTATTTTAATTTGGGAATGACATATAGCATCGATTCCTCTATCCAACCGCGTTGTTATATGTAATCCCAAAGATAAAAATTTTAAAAACCTTTTGTTTTGTTTTGAGCATGACATATTACATCGATTGGATAGACCAACTAGTGTAATATGTGTCAAATATTTACAAAAATGTCACTACGATTTTGTTTACACTGGTTCTGTTCTAGACAACTCAAGGTCGGTCCGCATCTGGATGAGCTTCTGGTGGTGGTCTCCCTTCAAGTGATTCAACCTTCGAGAAAAGAGAGGGGCTCCTCCTGCGATGACATTCCGACGCTCAAGTCAGTAAGAACATAAATATAATGAGTATAATATGAAATAGGAGTTGAGAGTACTCCCTGTGTTGTTTATTAGATGATGATTAGATCATATATTAGATGATCTTTTCTGTAGAGCGTAATATGGTATATATAGATCAAATTATAACCTCTCTACCTTTAGTCATTATTATACCTTAATTGAGTGATTAAAGTTAATTGATTGAGATCCCTTGAATTGTGCTCCCTCATATTATTTGCATTGAGTACACGTAGAATATATTATAAATTAATCTTATTTTTAATAAATTTAGATCTCCTACAATTAATTTATTTCAAAAAAAATTTATCTAATTTGTAATCTCTTTAATTATGTATGATGGCCCACTGTCATTGTTGACTTATAGATTAACACTAATTAATCCAGAAAAAAAGAGAGGTAACACAGCACAGGGAACCCAAAAAGGAACATCAATTAAGACTTGGTGATCCATATAACACTGCATTTGTATCTGTGCGTTAGAGTGAACATCTTAATCTTAATCATATTAATTTGCCATTTATAGCCAAATTAGTCGCCATTACCCACATCTAAAAAGGAAAAGAAGAACATAACAAAAAAGGTTGGCTGAAATTACAAGATATTATGTTCCGAGTTGACATCACATGTTGGGTGAAATTTCAAGCTCCATCATGTGGCTTGTTAAAGAGGAACAGCAATTAAATTTACTTTGGCTAATGTATCTTTGTCTACAAGCAAAACAAAGATCTTTCACTGCTTCAGATGCCACTATTTTGACAGTTATATGGCAGCCATGTCTTGCTTCCACCATGTTCTAAAATCAACATTATCAACACAGCATCATATATGTGCTGCATATATTAATTAATTTTCCATGCATGCAGTGAAGAAGTTTCAATTAGTTCTTCTGTGTAATTTTTCCAAGAATCATATTATAAATATCATTCCAGTATCTGTATGAGTAATCCTTAAATGGACCATTTATGATGATTCCTAATTTCTGCCGTATAAGGTTAGATAATACAAATCTATACAACTTGCAAAGCCTCGAAACGTGTTCCTCTTTTGTCATTGTTTTTGTCCGTAACCATAAATTCAAATAAAAAAGGTAAATTGCAATCGTTCTGTTTTATGTAAAACATGTTTAAAAATGGGTAGCCGTTTTCTTTTTTATTTATGATTTTGTCTTTAAAATTTAATTAACTAATTTTCAAAATATTATAAATTTTGAGTCTAGACAAGTTATCAATATATTCATATTTACACAAATTATTTTATCACAATTTAATCATATTCATAATAAATACATCTTAATAATATGAATAATAAACACATATAATTATTATATAAATAAATATGTATTTTAAAATAAGACAGAATCGTAAAAAGCAAAGGAAGCAATATAAAAATTATAAAAAAATTAAAAAAGATAAAGTTAATACAGTAAAGTAAATGAAATACATAAATCTTAAATAAATAAAAAATGGGAAGTAGAATGTTGGTGAACATATATCGATGAATTCCTTTTATGTTTACTAGTCGGAACACAGACATTTTTATTTCTATTTCTTTAGTATTTTTTTATTTTTCAAAAATAATTTCTCTTAATAACATTAAAATGAGAAGTTAAAGAGCAGTGTGTATCCGCATTTTTTATTTCTCTTTCTTTAGTATTTTTTTATTCTTCAAAAACAATTTCTCTTAATAACATTAAAATGAGAAGTTAAAGAGTATACAGTTAAAGAGTAGGTTAATAAA
>Ga0123342_1005279_pt1 | contig 18912 bp, 11 predicted proteins | sample Turbeawhitnodule_FD_89960 | JGI IMG/M metagenome (GOLD analysis project Ga0123342, IMG submission 89960) | Root nodule microbial communities of legume samples collected from Mexico - Turtle bean Mexico white nodule | ecosystem: Host-associated > Plants > Roots > Nodule | place: Mexico: Nepantla...
AATGAAAAAAAATCATTATTTAATAATATATTCATAATAAAAAATAGTGTGTGTGTTTTTTATTTTTTATTTGTAAAAATTTTAATTATTGAAGATGAGGGGTTGAGGAAGGGAGGGGGGGGGGGGGGGGGGGTGTTTGTAGAAGAAAAAGAGAAAAAGGTTTAATGGCCATGGAAAGCAGCATCATCTGTTTCTTCCAATTCTATGCCCTCCTCAGCAAGCCTCTTTTCCTTGTAAACGTACCATTTGGCACAAACCAAGTATAACATCACATTTATGGCACTCAGTATAGCCAAAAGCCAGTAAAAGTCGTAGAGCCTTCCTTTGTTAAGATTATCTGCGAGCCATGGCCTACCATGTGCTGTCATTTTGTTCACTACAGACACTAACAAGGTGCTGAAGAAAAAACCCAAAGACAGTGTGCTCAAGAACAATCCTGTGCTCATTGTTTTCATCCCTTTGGGGCACTCTCTAAGGAAAAAGTCCAACTGGCCCATGTACATGAAGGCCTCCCCTGCCCCCACAAAGAAATTTTGTGGAATCAACCAGAACACGGTCATTGGGATCTTTGCTTCTGGCTTATCTACCAAACCATGTGATTGTGCATATCTCAGTCTCTTTATTTCTATCAGTGCCCCTGCCACCATGGAAAACACCGAGAGCACTAACCCAACTCCTATGCGTTGCAAAGGGGTGAACCCATGTGGGTTCTTAAGCACTTTCCTTGCCACCGGAACAATGAAACGGTCGTAAAACGGGACAGTCAGGAGAATTGTTCCGATCAAGAAAACGGTCATCGATGCTGCGGGAATTTCAAATGTTTTTCCTATGTGAAGGTCCATGGTGGTCGCTTGTGACACCGAGAATGTTGTCATTTGAGCGTGGATAGTCCAAAACATGATGGTGGTTGCCCATATGGGAAGCATTCTTATCACCAACTTTACTTCTTCCACGTCTGTTAAGGTGCAAAGATACCACTTTCTCTTCATTCCACCACCCGATACCGATGAATCCACGATTGCAGCTTTGTCCAAGAAACTGCTCAATCAACAAATTAAAAATGCTTATTAATTCATATTCGGGCAAACTGAGAAGTCAGAGAGAGAGAGAAGCGATAATAACGCACTAGAATCAAGTTTAGCAACATTCACGGAGATGATGTAACTTGTTTTATTTAACTAAATCCAATTGGTCGTGCCTGTGCATGAGCATTAAAATAGTTAGCCTATGATATACTTTGTTTGTATTAAATAATTATAACACCGTTTGCATGTCTTGAATAAGAAGCGATTTTAGTATTAAGGTATGATAATGTGTAATAGAAATGATCACATGAACGTGAACAGGGACATTGGAGTAGAGACAGGGTTGTCTGTGTTTGAGGTGGCAGAGTGTAAGAGAAAATGGTGAGAAAATAAATAGTAGAATGTATTTGGTGAAGGACAAATGACGCGTGAATCTCCACTAGGAGATAATCTTGTCGTTGCTATGACTCTTGAGTGGGGTGATTGGATTCTGATTCTGATTCCTCTCCCTGTAATGTAATCTAATTTTTATAGACAATTATTAGAAACAGATTAAGAAAGGCGTTTCTCGTCCTTGTCTCCACACGTTGAAGCAAATTAGAATAAAAACCACGATGCATGAATCCAAATTCCAACGCAAAATATGCCAAAATATTCTAAACCATACATTTATTTCTTGTCCTGCAAGCTCGTGGAGTAGACTTCATTTCGGACCACACCCCAAATTAGCCATGATAACTTATTGGTTTTCCCTTTCATGGCCAAACTATCCCTACATATCTGCTTCTACGTCCTTACCTAGTCCATTCTTTGGCCCAACCATTCACGCTTCAACCAAATCCAACTACCTTCCTAAATGTTCTTCATTTTTAATATTTTAAGCTACCCTTCAACACCACTTAAATGAATCTGTACGCAACTTTTTTTTTTTTTTTTATGTTAATTACCTAGCTTAAGTAAAATAAATGAAAAAACTATCCTCATATCGGGAAAAAAGACCCAATACGTGCATCCAGAACCACTAAAAAACAATGGACCAATGCTTGGAATCTCTTCCAGAAAAATTAGGAAATAATAAAACTGTAACTAGAATTCTAAATTCTCCTTTACTACCAGTGGGAATAAAAAATGTTTTTCTTTTCACATACACCAATAAATAAAAATAAAAGACCTCTTCTTTTAATATCCAAAATTTCAAACTCATCACTTCACACTCACCACACATCTCATATTGCTTTCCCTCTGATTTTTCTCTTCCCATCTTCAATTTAAATATACACACACACACTCACACACTCCTTTCTAAGGTATGAAAATAACTTTCTCCATTAAAAAAATACTTCTTTTAGCAAACTATAGTTAACAAGCTACGACAACTGAGAACTTGCACAGAACAATAGAATATTAATTACAAATAGTTTCTTCGGAATTTATGAAAACCAAAAAGAGAAAAACTTTAGATTGAGCAACGTAAACTTTAGTTAAACATTAATCAATCTACAGTTAATTAGAAGAATGACTGATGATGATGTATCATGGGTGGATGATTACTCTAAAGTCAAAGCTTACTCCAGAGGTGTCTCCAGCAAAAATTATTTAATACTATTATAAAGAGAATCATTGAAGAATATCTATCATCTAAAGAAAAATATATACCCATACCCTTACTGTTCAACCCTCTTTTTTTTCTCTAAAATTTCAATTTTTTCTTATAAAGTGGCAAAAATAGTCTTTTTTTTTTAATGTAAATATATCATTCCTCCCATCTAAAAGCATAAGAAAGAATAAACGAAAAATAAGAGATGGCGATTGGTGAGAAAAATTTACCGGAACTGCTTGCTATGCGGCATGGTCTGCTTCTTGGTGTCATAATCATTGAAGAGCATCGAGGAATCAGAGGGCAATTCCAACTTCCTCTTCCTCATAGCAGCCACAAGCACTTCTGCAATCTGAGTGAGTGGACTCCCCACAAGTTTCTTGAACCGGTACTTCCTCGTACCCCACAAAAAGACAAGAAGCGCCACCACAATCGCACCCGCGCAGATACCATAACCCCATCCTCGTCCAACGTTGTCTTGCACGTACACAAGAACCGTGACTGCAGCCAGAGACCCTGTGCTCACGAAGAAGTAGAACCAGTTGAAGAACTTTATCATCTGCGACTTCTCGTCTTTGTCCGTATCATCGAACTGATCCGAACCGAACCCTGACACACTCGATTTCAAGCCACCAGTGCCAAGAGCCGTTATGTAAAGCGCCAGATACAGCACCATTAACTGTTTCTCATTCGCTCTCACGCAAGGTGGCACCGTGTCTTCCGTGCATTTTGGAGGGTGCAGGCTCGGAACTATGGTTGATATCGCCAATATCGCAACACCCTATACACACATAACACATCACCAAACAAACTTAATATCAATGCCTTCGATCAACCCACCAAAAAATATACTATTTTTCATTTTATCCCAGTTATCACTGCATCTAAGTTTTATTATTGAAATAAGAAAAGCTGTCACGTTTCTTACAGTGGCTTGAACTGCTGCGAAGACGGCGATGGTGCGGTATCTGGGCAGAAATGAAAACGAAAATTCCAATAAGCACTCACCAGGCATATACGTTAAGAAAATATGAACTGGATAAAATAATTGAGATCAGGCTTATCTCGGTTTTTTAATTAAACAAAGAAGAAAAAAAAAAGAAGTCTATAGATAATGTTGTTCGGACCTTCCGAGGAAAGTATCAGCGAGGAAGCCTCCGAGCAGACAGAGCATAAAGGAGGTTCCCAAGAAGTTGGTTACAACGTTGGCAGAGGCAGCATTACCCAAATGCATGGTCCCAGTCAAATAAGTGACCAAGTTGACGGCGATGCCCAGTGTTGTCAACCTCTCCATCACTTCACCTCCTGATATATACATATAGATACAAAACATGTGAACATGGTAATCCATTGAGACCTTGTGTTTTCAAGTGCATATAGTTATAAAAAGATAGGTTTGTGAGACCTAATATCATGGCGGATGCAGTCCAACCACCCGTTTTGGACCTCTCGGCGGGGTGGCCCTTGTAGTCAGTGGCATCTGGGATGGTTTTCCCTTGAGTTGTAGGGAGGGTAGACATTGCAGGAAGTGATGAGGTGAAGGCTACAAGTAATACAAAAGAGGAAGTTGGCTGTTAATGCAGGAGTGTTGGACCTTTATATATACAGCTAGACGAGGGCCACACACGACCAGGGTTTCTAAATCTTTATTCTAAAATCAAATTCTCAACGTATGTCTAGCCACCCTTTCCTTTAAACTATCTGCACAAATTTTTAAATCTCAATCATGACATTGCTACAAAATTAAAACAATATATAACAATAATTTCCTACCAGTAAAGTTCCCAATTTTTCTTCCTCATTCATTCCCTTTGATGTTTCACACTCAAATTTTAAAATTAGTATTTTCGTAATATTATGATAAACTTTTCAATTTAGTTTTAATGTTTTTTTATTAAAAAGTGAATTTTAAGTTTTATTCAACCTTATAAATATCAGTTTAAAAATAAGATTTGCACTCAGTTATACTGATAAACTTAACAAACTCTCAATAGGTTCTAATACTAACAATAACTCAAGCTTATAAGATGGGGTTTGCACTCATATATATACTATGAAATGTTCATATCTATAGTTTATGTGAAATCTCTAACACACCTCCTCTCCTCCTCACGTTAACCCTTTAACTTGAGCGTGAAATTATATTTATAGGTGGTTTGATAGTGATACAATAATGGATGACCTAATAAGTTCAACAAACTCTCACTAAGATATACTCTAAATGACTCTGATACCTAACCCAATCACCTTATAAAACGGTTTATATGGTGAAGTTTGCACCTACTTACATACTATGAAATTTTCTATCTCTTAGTCTTAATCGATGTGAGATCTACAATACTCTTCTTAACAATAAGTTAATATAATTCTTTCCATTATATGGACGAGAATAACGTTACAATAATAACAACAAATATTATCAATTTTTAATTAAAGGAATTAAATTGACTCTCTTTTTAAATGAACTAAATTAAAAACATTCAATAATAAGATGAAATTGAAAAATCATTATAATAAAAAAAAATAGTAAACCAAATATTAAAACTTATACCTCCAATTTTTTTTTTCCAAAGAGTGTTGTTTAGGGACTTAATCAAACCGATTCTAAACTTCATAGAATATATTTCTTCAGTTTCAAAATAACTTGCAATTTAAGATTTTTGTCTATACCAATTAAATAATAATAATAAATAGTTATTTATTTTTTTATCTATCGTGTAAATTATTGTAAAAACTAAACATGTAATGGAAAAACATAATAAATAATAAATAACCAACACACAAAAACACACTAAATCGTGTTCATGCAAACCAGAGGAGCAAGACACCAATCCGAATAAGAAAAACAAGCTAAATGGTACCTTGGAGACGACCCACTACCAAGCCTTTAATTGAATAAGAGCAAACACTTCTGAGACATCCACCACCCCTTCTTTAAATATTATCTTATTTCTGAGACTCCAAATCTCACTTACTACAACAATCCAAATTGTCATCCACACCGCATTAATGAATTCAAAAGCGTTACACAACCTAAATTGTTGAAAATGAAAATGCGAATTTGAGTGGTTTACTGACGCCAAACCTAACCAAGCATAGCACTGACTCCAGACAAGCCAAGCTAATCTACACTCGAATAACAGGTGGTTGTAAGACTCTTCTTCCAACTCGCAAAAAACACACAAATTGCTCTCGGTCACAACACCTCTCCTCACCAGTAGTTAACCTTATATGATTTGCATGTTTGATCATTAGATGATCTACTTGTAATCTGTTTGTCAATTTTAGATGTCTAAGATATGTTTAGACAAATTAGTAGTCTATGACCTGCATAAATAGTTTATTACATACTTAGATGGTTTTTATTAGCTTACTTGGACATTTTAATTGTAACTTTTTTAGAAAATCTCATGGTCTTGTTCACTTTAGATGTTTTTTTTTTCTATTCTTCTTTTTCTATATAATTGGATATTGTCTCAATGTTTTGTACAATATTTACTCAACATATCAATAATAAGTTTTCTTGTTTTGCTTCTCCCTCTTCCCCAACATAATTGCATTGTTGTAAGAAAACACCAACATATTTTATTTGTTGCTCGTGTCATCCATTTTTAAAGCAATTTAACCAAAAGATTTTGGAGTTTTTCTTTGACTCATGTTGTTTATCTTGTTAATCACATATCTACATTTTAAGAAATTAAACCCTTTTGAAAAACTTTATAATAATTCTCCTAATCTTTCCATGTTTCATGTGTTGGGATGTCTTTGTTATGCTAATACTCTGTTTGGGAACATAAGAAATTTGACCCAAGAGCTCATCCTTGTGTTTTTCTTGGATTCAAACACAACGTTAAAGGATACATGATTTATAATTTACACACATGATATTTTTATATCTCGTGATGTTATTTTTCATGAAAAACATTTCCCTCCTATCACCACCAACACTAATCAAAATCTTGGAGATCATTCTACTAGACCATCTAACAATGAAGATATTTTTAAACTTAATGATTCTTCTCAGTGCAAAATGGAGGTAATCATATTACTCTTAACTTTCTTATCAATATTGACACTCAAGGACATATTGATTATACTGAAGATAGAAATAATATTCATTCTATTAGATAATCTACTCTTATAAGGGAATCGCCTAGTCCTACTATCAATTATAGACGGTCTACTCGTATAAGAAAACATTTTGTTTATTTGAATGATTAATACGCTTATTTAATCATTAGACAATTTACTTGCTTGTCAATTTTAGATGGTCTAAGATATGCTTAGATAGTTTAATGGTCTATAACTAGTTTAGACAGTCCATGATATACTTGGACTGTCGGATGATGACTTGTTTAAACGATCTAATGATGACTTGTTTAGATAGTATGATGATATTGCTTAATTTAGAAGTTTCAATTTTTGTGTTTTGTTTATTTTTTCTATTACTATTATTCTCTTTCTATATAATTATTTGTTTCGTCAATGTTTTGTACAATCTTTACTCGATATATCAATAATAAAGTTTCTTATTCCACTTCTTCATTATGTTCTCTTTCTTTTTCCTTGTTTTTAAATTAATTTTATCTATATACTATCTTTATAATATTTGTTTTCTTTATTTTTTTTAACTTGCACTAGTGCAAGAAATGCATATAACACCGATTTTGGGAGACATATAACAATGGTTTCCTAACCGATGTAGATCTCAACGTTGTAAAATGGCAATCACATATAACACAGTTGCAAAAACCAATGTAATATGTACCAAATTCTGAATAAAATATTCAAAAATATGTGCTCCCGAAGGTATATATTACACCGGTTGGGATAAACAACCGATGTAATATGTGGAATATTACACCGGTTAAGGCCACAACCTGTGTAATATGTTAGAGATTTTTTTTATAAATTTATTAAAATACAACACAATATTTATTGTTGCTCATACATACCATTAGTGATGCACAAACAAACACTGCAATAACCACAAGTCTAGACATAAAAACAAAAATAAAAAATGCACTTACCATCAAACATAACATCCATATTTTCATTTCACATCATTTACAGGGCAAACAACATGATCTAGTAAAAGATGATTTTTGAAACAACATATAAAAATTTCCCTAAATCTAAGATCACAAATCTAAGAAAAGAAAGGCCTAGCGAGATATCTTTAGGAAGCAAAGTGTCTACCTTGGCTTTTCCAAGTGTTCATAGGTTCCATCCTGAAATAAAAAAAGAGTTAGCAAAACAAGAAAAAAAAAAACAACACAAAATGCATATCTGAGGAAAAGAGAAGTGAAGAAAGAACGCAGCGAAGAAAGGACGGTGGAGGAGGTGGTGAGTAGTGCTAGCAGCAATGGTGGAGAGTGGTGCCAACAATAGTTAAGGAAGAGGTGCAGAGCGATGACAAAAGTGAATCAGAGCGGTGCCAAAAGTGAATCAGAATGGTGGCAAAATGATTTATAATGGTGGCAGTCAAAGAACATATTACACCGGTTGTAAGGACCAGTCAGTGTAATATATGTCAAATATTTACAAAAATGCCATTGTATTTTTATTTATATAATTTCTTGATAGTCTAATTTTGTTAAATGATACTTACATGATACCCTAATTTTGTTACATGATATTATCATTAAATATAATTATGCATAATGAAAGCTATTAAAAATCAATATCAATTGTCCACGTTTATAAATACCTATAAATAAACCACCACACTCACAAAGTAATCTCAATTCATATTTTAATTTTTTTTTAATTATTTTTAACTCTTAAGGACATATTACACCGGTTGGTTAATCCAATCGGTGTAATATGTCAAGCGCCAAAATAAGTTTTTTAAAAACTTTATTTTTAACTCTGAGAATAACATATTACACTGGTCGATCCTTGTAACCGGAGTAATATATCTCAACTATTTACAAAAATGTCGCTGCATTTTTATTTACACCGATTATTAATTAACTGGCTTAATATGTCGTTGTAGTATGCGTTTTTTTTTGCAAATTTTCTATTTTATAATCAAACAATTTAAGATAAAAAAAAATTCATTATGTTTTTCTATGTATTATTTTAATTGTTTTCAACAACAGATCCAAATTTTGTAAATATAATTTAATTACAGAGAGGGAAAATGTTCAGTTATATATTTTTATTATTCAATTTAATTACATTGTAGTATATTAATAGTTATTGTTTTTCAAATGAATTTCCTTGTTGCATATGAGAAAGAGAGATATCACTTCAGTTTCATACAATTTTGTTTCTATGTTTGACTTCATAAATATTTATATAAGGACCTCAAACATGCGTCGCCTTTTGTCTCTCTTTTTTATCTGAAAAAACTTGTTTAAAGATAAAACACTTTCGACGATTTATATGACGTTATTCAAATAACTTGTCTATTATCTCATTTAAAAACAAATGACATGTGACCAACTATGTTGAAAAAAAAAAAAAAAGTCTATATGTTCACCCAAAAAAGTCTACTCTCATAAATAACAATATTAGTCTTTGTTTATATATATTCTAATTTTAAGTTCAAATGTCTTTAAATTATATATATAAAAGTTTTTTTTTATGTAACTTGACATTTCAATTAAACTGACACCTCAAACAACCATTATGTGTCATTGTATAAAAAAAAATACAAAAATATGGGAGACTAGACCAAAACTCATATACTAACAAAAACGATACATAGGTAGACTATACCTATTTATAAATAATTCTAAGAACAAACTAGATGAAAACTTATTATACCAATGAAATTTATTATACCAATGAAATGGTTCTCTATGAATCAATTCTAAATTAGACAATTTATCAACATATATATTTCCTTCACGAAAAATATGAGTAACATTAAATTTGATTTTTCTATAATAATTAAGACAAATATTTCATCGATGAAATATTAATCATAACAGTTACTTAAAATAATATATATATATATATATATATATATATATATATATATATATATGAAATGTGATACTTATTCACTTACATATTATTTCTTGATTAAATTTATTTAAGTATTACGTGAAAGAGAAATCCGAAAACATTGTGTAATATAAAAAACAAACTGTAAACATACCTTACTTTTAGATAATGTTGAAAAGAGTAATGCAAGATATAATGTATATGTGGACTATTTTATTATTATTATCAACTAGTTTTTTCAACTTTTAGTTACTTTTTTTAATTATTTTTGTCAAATTCAGAGATTTTGTATATTAAAATCAAATATTTGTCAATTACTTTGAGAAAAAAAAGGTTGAGTTCAACTTGATCGTGTTCATGATTATATTTATTCATTTCTATTTTTATTTTCTTATCTCTTTCAATTTACTATTTTTAATATCTTTAATTTAACTCGAATTCAATATTTTTTTAAAAGATATCCATAATTATTAAAAAATAATATTGTATGAAAATAGAAATGATTTATAGTAAATCTAAAATATATATTTTTATTTTCAAACATAAAATATAGTATGACTGAGTGTACATGAAAAAAAAAAGGGAAAACGAAACTGATATGCTAATGCTAGTAAACGTTAACACAAGTGAGCACGAGGTTGATGTGATGGTGACGAAACATTTCGTTTTATAATCATCATCCATTTTTCACACTTTTTCTTTCTCAATTCAACTTCCCTTTTCTCTTTTCTCTTTTCTCTTTTCCATTCAACTTTTTATTCTACATCTTTTTTAATATTCCATTTCCAATTACTAAAAAAAACTTGAAAATATATTTATCATATCAGTAGTTTTCAATTACTTTTACCGACTTTAAAAAATTCCCTTTCTCACTATCCCCGTTATATCTTTTAATAAAAAAATTAGTTTAAAAAATTCACATAAACTAGAAAAGGTCTCAAATTTAAAACCATTGTAAAATAAAACCACATTGTAAAAATACTTACGGAGTATTAATACTGATAATAAAATTTAAACTTACTTCTTTAAGTGATTTAAGTGAATTTCTTATTAATAGGATAAAGCGTATTCTATTTTTTAAAAAAATTAAATATTTTTTTATATATACTATAATATAAATTAGTTTTTTTTTTATAGTTTAAACTTTAAATCATCCACTTACTTGTGTATGAAAATGATTAGAATAAGTTTTGTATGTGAAATTGATTCAATTTGATATTTCACTTCATTATTTTATTGAAAGTATTTATAGTGAATAAACAAATTTTGAAAAAAATTATTAATTTTTGAAAAAAAATAACAATCATTTTAAATACAAAATATCAATTCCAATCATTTTTATACTATAAGTATCTGGATGGTTCATTAGACCATAAAAAAAAATTCAATTTCGTACTATAATATTTTTACTTATTTTTTAAAAATAAGTATAAATATTAATATATATATATATATATATAGTTTTTTGTAGACGGGGAGACTGTTTATTTAAAAATAAAAATTGGATTCTATTATACCTCCTTGGTGACGGAGGTATTTTATTGTGTAAATAAGTGTTTTTGTAGTTAATTAAAGGAAAGTTTTATTTTGCAAAATATAGTGTTGAAGAAAGACTTATTCTTTCTCTAGAGTATTAAGTTTTGTTGGAGAATAGTGATAAGCATTTCAGAGAGACATGGACAGGACGATTAATTATAACCACAATTTTATTGTGAGGAAGCATAGTTATGTGGTTGATGGGGATGCTACTAATTGATTCCTATAAAATAAAATGAAATTCAAAACCTTGATGAAGTCGAGTTTTGGCGAACAACAAGAATGGACGGCTAGTGACACAATCCATATCTGTGACTTCAATTTCATTTTTATATTTTTCTTAATTTAACATCTAATGACTTAAGTCAAACTCCAAATTCAGCATACAAATTTGTGTGCGTATGAATTTCATTATTTAACACAAATGGGGCAAAAAAGCAACATTGATACGTCATATTGTTGGGTGCAATAAGTTAATTTAATGAGTTTGATGATGAATACATCATAGATGGCTCTTTTAGGAAGCTCTCCCAAATCGGCTTTTCGCATTCTTCAAAAGATCGCTTACCTGCTCAACGCAACACGTGGATCAATAATACCACTTTAATATCAAATTATTTACTCAACTTGTTTCCTCGTCTCTTACATATTACTAATGTAATCATAAACAAATATCAAAATTAAACACATAATGGAAGAGAGAGGAGACCTTAAGTTGCTGACATATATCACAAATCAATAAACAACTTAACCTTATCGTCTTATTTTTTTTTCTTTTCTTTTAGTTAAGGCATGCAATTTTTTTATTTATTTTTATTTCTAACTAAGGGTGTTATTACTACTACTTTCGTAATCCTAGTTTATATGACATTCAGAGAGGAAATTACGAAATTTTCATTTCTGATTTTCATCCAAGTTTATATATTTCTCATTATTATTTTGTAGCTGTTTTGTTTTTGCACTGCATTCACTTTGACCACAACAAAATCAACCTCCACTCAACTCTCTCCAACACTTTCGCCATTTTACATTTCTACTTTTTCGGCACTTAATATGTTTTTTAAAAAATTATTAAAATAGACAAGTGATGTTACTACTTAGTTTAAATATATTAAATTCGTGTCAACTTGAAATGAATTCAGTCAATTTATAATAATTTATTTATTTTGATAATTTTTAATTTTTATAATTAACGTATAAAATTACTTTATTTTATTATAAAATACCTAAAATCAAATATAGTTTTAGTTTTTTTTTTGGGACGTGAGAAAAATAACACCGGAACTTGTTTTTAAAGTTATTTCAATAGCTTTTTAAAACTAGTTTTCCCTTTTTATTTAAAAAGTTCGTTTTTTTTTCTTAAATTGAATATGACCTCGAATAAATTGAACCAAACAGTGGAACCTTAATAAAGTAGAAATGTCGAAAAGAGTTTTAAGTAATCACGATGCCTATTTGAAGCCGATTATCGTAAAACATAACTACTTTAATTAATTCAATTTCAATTATTCTTTATGATCACATACAATGAGATATTAATAAATGAAATATCCTATAAGTTTTCATATTAATATTGCCATATATGCCGACAAACGAGAGGTGATATTTGTAAAATACTTCAATCCCTTAAAATAAATTTGGCGGATCATTTATATTTAAAATAGCTTTGGACACAATAATATAAAAACGTTAATTAATTAATTAATTTAATGTTTTGTATTTTCTTATCAATTTAATTTTACTCATATATAAATGATAAATTGTTTTTTAATATTTAATATTTAATATAGACTACATTTTTAGAAGAGTGAAACTGGCACATGGGTGTTGGTGCCATAAAATTAAAAGGGATAAACTTAACCTAGGGAATAGTTAGTTTTCTGCATCGAGGGACTACATTTTATTTTATTACTACATTTGTATTTGTGAAGAAGAAACAAAATTATAACTTTATTATATATGCATACATAAATATAAAGAGAACCCCTAGATATACACAGCCACATAAACTAATATAACAGAACAAAAATGTTTATTTCACGATTACACTCTACCCTACACCCCAATAAATATTAATATTTTAATTATTTATAAAAATTTATAATCTTTTTAACTTTAAAACATTTTGTATTTGGCTTGTATTTTTATTAAGGAGATATTTTCTTTTTTTTAAAATTTTTTTATTACAAATTTTAATATTTATTATGAATGTAGGGTGAAGCAAGGAGTGTCAAAATATCATAACCCATAACAAAAAAGTTGTATTGACATGCACCAAGTTATTGAATAAACAAATGGAACATTTAATGGAATACGAAACTCACGAAAAAGGTAACCTATCCACACAATTTCAATGAACATCTGAGCAATACTTCTATATTCAACTTGGAATCTCCTTCGAGATACAACTCTTTCCTTATGTGACCCCATGACACAATGTTTTAGAGTCAACATATACACAAAAACCAGTCGTGAATTTTCGATTATCAAAATTGGAATCCCAGTTAGCATACTAAATCCAATAACAGTGTGAGGTGTTTGATGGCTAAAGAAGAAGACTGATAAACAGTTCATGTGAGATAGCGATGGATTCATGTGAGAACTTTCCATTTAGGGTTTAGGGTACAAGTTCAAGATATGTGATTGCAACATATTGTTGATCACCAACAATTGAACTTTAAAGTGTAGGATATCGTGAAAAGCAATTGAACCGTCTTATGTTAGCTGTTATTTTAGCAGTTAAATTAAAATCACTTCAACATATATAATGTAATTGATGTTAGACCGTTTAACATTAATATTAAATAGGGTCATATTATCTCAAGTTCTCTTCCAACAAATCTAAGTAAATTCATTCAATTAGTGTTCAAAGCTTATTTGCAAGCAAAAGGTTAAAAATAACAATAAAGAAAAATTGGTAGCTTGAGATTGTTATATAGAAAATTAAGATAGACAATTGTAAAATAATAGAAAAAACAGGTTGACTATCAAGTTTATCTTCACTAATTATCTTAAGATTTTTCACTCTTTCAATTCTCACACATATATCAAACTTAATTAAACCAGCATTAATCAAATTCAACTGACATATTCAATATCTCACTTGTCTCCAAACATCTACTCGTGAGATGCTTATCTTTTATCCCTTCAACTAAGCAAACAAGAGATTGATTAAAACTAAGTGAACTAACAAGAATTTTAATTAAAGAAAATAACTGAATTCTCAACAAGCATATTTAAAAACATTTTTTTAACAAAACCCATAATTAAAAAAGATCACACCTTCTAACACAAGTTGCTATAGAGAAATTTAAGAGTAAAACTTTATTGAAAATAAACCTTTGGATTCATTGCAAAATCACAAGAGAATAAACCCAAAGGATTTTAGTCTTCGATGTGGGAGAAAAACAAAAGAATTTTAAAGAAGAAAATAAAGAAAACCCTAATGCTTTGTTTTCTTAACGTCATTGTTAAACTTTGAAGCTTTATGATTTCTCCATTGAATTTGTATCTTTTGCTAGGTTTTTCTACTCCAAGGATCTCAAAAATATATTATGGTTTGAATTTTGTTCACAATTTCTTAGTTTCAAGTTTTCTAGAATTTTTGGATTTTGTTTCCTCTTTAATTACAAACTCTATTTCTTTGTATCTTTATGGATTATTTGCTTCCAATTTTGTTTATGAGATATTGTAGATTTTATTATTTTATTCTTCTCCTTAGGTTTTGTTTCCCATTTAGATTCAAATGAGCAACTTGAACTTTCGTGTGATTCATCTCACTCGTAGTAGTGGACGTCTCATTAAGGCGATCTAGTCAGACGTTTATATCATCTAGTGTGTGTAACCACTAGACTGTCTAGTCAAACCATCTTGTCTAGCTAAAAACACAAAATTAAAAGAAATAACAGTTAAACCAAAAAATAAACCCAATTAGATGAATCTCAATTAGAATAGTGGATTTGTTCATGATTATAGTTAAAGAATATATAATTAAAGCTTTAAAGTGAGTTAAACTATATGTTCATCCGTTAGAGATGATGAAGAAATCATGGGTGTAGGTTGAGGCTTCGCTCCTTAAATATTGGCACGTTGAAGAAGTTGTTTGATGTACTTAGATTGAGATAGATGAACACTGTTGTTCTTATTCTAAAAAACTTCTATACCAAGAAAATAATGTAAAATACCAAGATCTTTTAAGGAAAATTGCTTGTTAAATAATAGTGATATTTTAGTTTAATAATTTTTTAATAATATAATATCATCAATGTAAATTAAAATAAGTATAATTGATCCATTATCAAACCTGACGAATAACGATGAATCACTTTTTATTGAAGAAAACCCATGTTAACAAGTGTTTGACTGAGCTTGTGAAACCATGATCATGAGCTTGTTTAAGGTCATAAATGAATTTGTGAAGTTTAGACACCTGTTTTGAATTCGATGTAGAGAACCTAGTGGTTGACTCATGTATAAATTTTCTTGAAGATCACCATGCAAAAAAAAAAATTATTTATGTCAAATTAATTAATAGGCCACCAAACCTTTGGTTATGGTTGATATGATGTGAAGACCATGGAGTCAAAACAAGATTGGTTTGGAGAAGAGTTTCTCAACAATTGTGTTTGTCCAAATGCTCTTCTTGAGATAAAATGAGAGCTTCAATTTCATTAATTGTGTGGGGATCCACATGTAAGAAAATAAAGGTTACAAAAAGCTGTCAAACTCTTTAGGAAGACCATCCAAGATTGTTTCCACATGATCATCAGTGAAAATTGATGCTCCAGTAGTTGATAATGTATCAACAATCTTCTTGATATCAAGAAAATAAGGATGAAATGAACGTTTCTTTTTCTAATTATATAATTGAATATTTAGCTTCTTGACATGTGTTCTATTTTGAGTAGCATAATAAACACGTAAACTAGACCAATTATAAAAAGATGGGTTAATACCTATCATTTTTACCAAGATTGGAGTTGTCATAAATGCAAGAAGCCATATTGGTTTTGCTACTCATGTTGAAAAAGAATTGGGTTTATGTCGTTGTTTTGCATATCTTCAATGGAATGAAATTTTAAGGGAGTATCTTCAATCTCCAAAGAATGTAGAAATTTTAGACTTTTCACTAAGGAGAAGACTTGTTATTATTAGATAAGAAAATTATCATCATCTAATTTTAGAGAAATACAAGTATTGAAAGTATGAAGAATTTTTTTTTATTATACCATGTGAAGACCTCTAGAGCTCTCTATACCATGTGAAGAAGAAACAAAAACTATATTTTTATTATACATGCAAACACAAACATAAAGAGAAGTCTTGGATACATATAGACGCATAAACCAGATATAACAAAAAACTTGTTATGTGATAGGTTGGTTATTTGTATTTACTTTATTTTATTAATAAAATCAAGAATTTATGTAAAAAAAATAATTATAAATTATCCTACAATATCTTCTACTAAACTTTATACTTAAAAAAAAAATTAAAAAAAAAATTATTGAACAAAACCTCATAAATTAATAGAGAGAATTAAAAAAGAATCAACCAAAAAGATTTAGTCTTCCATGCAAAGATATAATAAAATAAAAAATACAAAAAAAAAACTAAAAAAACCCTATGAAACTCGAACTAAATTTTATACTTTATTTATATACGTTTTCCATCTCGTTATATATCCTGTTACGAATTATGAATGTATGTAATACTTCATTAACGTTGCCCTAGTACTAAGAAAGTATGATCATATCTTAATTTCTTAAGTATAAACCACTTAGCCCAATAACCCAAATCATGCACATAGTAACAATGTAGCGTTTCTTCCTGTACTCCACAAAGTTCCATTAATATCTAAAAATACAATTATACTATTTTTTAAATGATTTTCGGATTAATTTTTCCAGAATCTTTTTAGACACCCATTTCTAGAATTTATAAGTATATTCTAGAAAATGTTTTTCAGAAATTCTAAAAAGCATTTTTTGGAAAAGATTTTCATAGTAAGATTTTTTGAACGTGTATAATATATTCTGGAATGTACTTTTAAAATAATTTTTCTAAAATGTATTCTAGAAAGAGCTTCCGGAATGAGACCGGATTAAATAGAATATTTTGGTCTTTTCACTCTTTTGATAGAGTGCAGGAAGAACTTTGTGCAGTGCAGGAAGAACTTTGTGCAGTGCAGGAAGAACTTTGTGCGGTGCAGGGAGAAACACTAATTTATTTAAACTGCCCAATGCTTCATTCTTTTTTTTTGTCTGCAATAACTCCGTTGGTTAGGCCTGTTGTGTTTGAGCAAAAAATGAGTTATATGACTGTTTCTTCCTGCACCTCCATATATTCTTCTGACACCTCCATACACAATATGAAAATACATTTTTATCCTTCTTGTGCCACCCCCATAGAATAACTTCCGGATTATGTAATCCGGAAACGTATTTGAAAAAAGACTTCCGGATTACATAATTCGGAAGTTAAAAAAGACTTCCAGATTATGTAATCCGTAAAGTAATCATGCATCTGAAAAAAGACTTCCGGATTATATATTCCGGAAGCTAATTACAAATTTGAAAAATGACTTCCAGATTATGTAATCCGAAATATTACAGAGGGGCATTTTTGGAAATACGAAAATCTATGGAGGTGAGAGAAGAAGGTATGGAGGTGCAGGAAGAAGCAGCCGAGTTATATATATATATATTATTTTCTATCTCTAATACAATGAAAAAAAGTTAGTTCATATAATAATTTAAAAAGGTTAAGATGTAGAATTTAATTGTATTATTTTCATTTAAAAACACTTTTTCTAAATACTTTTTCAAACTTAATATGAAAAATAAACAACATCTATGAAAAATAAATATTTAGTTAATTATTTTTTTAAAATATTTACATTTATTCAGATAAAATTAATCAATATTTAATTATATTGAGATATTATTTTATTTTTCTTGTGTTTAAGTATGAATGAATATATTATATTTTTATAATCGATAAGTCAAAGTAAGTTAGACCTGGTTTAAATTTTGTTGGATATCTTCATAACCTTGTTCCTTTAGCTGGACTAATAATCCCATCAATGGTTTTCTTAAGTTTGACTAGTTTTACAGTAAATAAAAAATATGCATTATTAGTTTTATATATCTCCATTTATTGACAGAAAGAGAAAAGAGAAAAAAAAGAGTATATTTTATTAATAAAAAAATTTCACACATTATTGAGTACTCTATTTATATAACACCTAAAAAGATAAAAAAAATAAAAATAATAAATACTAATAAAGTAGTTATAACTGATAAAATAGTTATAATTGTTTAGTTATAACTGATAAAACAGTTATAACTTGATAAAATAGTTACAACTAAAAATCTAACATATTATGAGATATTTATCATTTAATAACGCTCCACAAGTTGAAGCATGTATCAACTCGTATCAAAGTCACGAAAAAAGACTGATGTTATGAGAGGAACGGAGGGTCGCAGGAGGTGGGAGAGGAATGATCATCGGGACAAGGAGGAAGGCAATAAGTTCTCTTTTCCAAAGAACCTCTCAACTTTCTTTTTCTCTAACTTTCCTGATAGTCATGGGGAATATGAGATGTTTGGGATTTTTCAAAAATGGGCTAGGGTTAGAGAAGTTTTCATATCCAGGCGCCTAAATAGATGTGGAAGAAGATTTGGCTTCGTGAAGTTTTACCAAGTTCCTGATGAGGGGAGGTTGGAGAAGCAGTTGGACCAAATCTTTATTGGTAACCAAAAGCTGTATGTAAACCTCCCAAAGTATAGGAGA
>Ga0123342_1005280_pt1 | contig 18910 bp, 9 predicted proteins | sample Turbeawhitnodule_FD_89960 | JGI IMG/M metagenome (GOLD analysis project Ga0123342, IMG submission 89960) | Root nodule microbial communities of legume samples collected from Mexico - Turtle bean Mexico white nodule | ecosystem: Host-associated > Plants > Roots > Nodule | place: Mexico: Nepantla...
GCGTGAGTTTGAGCTGATACCATTTGGGTCAGGGAGAAGGGGATGTCCAGGAATACAACTTGGTCTAACTGTGATTCGTCACACAGTGGCTCAACTTGTTCATTGTTTTGATTGGAAACTGCCGAATGACATGATGCCAGATGAATTGGACATGGCAGATGAATTCGGACTCAGCATGCCCAGGGCCAATCATCTTCTAGCCATTCCCTCTCAACGCCTTTACACACAAAGTGATTGATCAAGAGCAAAACGTGGTGGCAAAATATCTGTGTTATGTTTTGTTTTAAGTATTGTCTTTACTCCACACTCCACTAATGATTGCAATGGCTCTTCCGCTTAGTTACATTACAAGGTGTTTTTTTTTATCATCTTTTAAAAGAATTAGATTCGTAAAAAGTTATATAATTAAATAAAAACTACATAAATATTTTAAAATGAGTTTGAGATTTACACCCTTTTATATATAATAAAAAAAATTTAATCTCTAATCAGTGGGATCTCCAACAATAAAAAAAGAATTTAATGAATGAAGTGAGACATATATTTATATATTATTTCAAATGCCATAAATGAAATAACAATTTTATAAATGAGAAAAACGTCACGTAAGTAATCGGCAAAAATTTGTAAAAGTGTATACTTTAAGGTTTTTATCTCTTTTTTATTACAATTTATTAATAAAAGAGTGTAAGTTCAAAGACTTTTCTCCTATATTAATTAAATAAGATTTTTTTTTATCAAACTTTGATATTATTGTTGTTTTCTTATCAACTTATGAGTTTCCCCAACACGTGACCATTGAATAGTCCGGAGGGACGGATCGTGGCCCACTTATTTAAATACTATTAATGTAAACAAAAGAATTCATATCATTATTTAAAGTCACTCTTTAAAAAAAATAGAAATTAAAAATATTTTTTGTAGGTGATGTATCCAGTGGCACCAATGGTGATACGACACCAGTCATGGTGATACCACACCAGTTAATAGAAGACTGCATGATTGAATGAAAATGATAGTTTGAAAATTTTTGGATTTTTTACACTATTTTGATTTGATAGGTTTAAAACTAAATATATATAATAAAAAATAAATTTATAATTAAATAATATAAAAAGTATTAAAACAATAGTATTAAAAAATTGTAATGTGATTATATAAAAAATAAGAATTGATATTTTTTCTACAAAGGATGACAGTGAATGCATGGCAATTATGAGACACCCGAGTAGTTGGAAAGAGAGAAGTTCTGGCTACAGATATTTGAAAAAAAGTAATGATACTTAACAATTCACAATTTTTATATAAGAGTTACAATTCTAAAATTATTAAACTATCATTTTCCTCGAAAAAATGTTACTTACTCCTGGTACCATTTGGGTGTGGCAGAAGGTGATGTCCAAAAACACAACTGGATCAAACTGTGATTCGTGAGACAGTGGCTCAACTTGTCCATTGTTTTGATTGGAAACTGCCAAATGACATTGACTGTTTCTTCCTTCCCCTCCATTGTACCATTATTTGATAGAGTAGTTTTCAATTATATAATCTGAAAAGTAATATGTATATAAAAAAAAACTTTCATATGAAATGATTATGAAATTCGGAAGTTAATTTTAAATTTAAAAAATCACTTTCAGATTACATAATTTAGAATATTATTGAGAGATATTTTTGAAAATTCAAAGAGATAAGAGAAGAAGGTATAGAGGTGCAGGTAGAAACAACACTCAATGACATTTTGCCAGCTGACTTGGACATGGCAGATGAGTTCGGACTCAATGCCCAGGGCCAATCATCTTGTTGCCAAGCACCGAACAACTTGACACTTGTACAAGAGAAACCTCAAAATATTATATGTATAGATATAGATATAAATATATTAATATTAATATAGATTTTAACCACCACCCGCGTGAGTTAAAATGTATACTGTTATCACTCCTCTTCATTTAATTTCATCATTCAAGTTACAGTGCATATTAAATGTTTAGCAACTCCTTTCTGATGATATATATTAGATTTATCGACTTTGCATACTAGCTTTGGTTGTAAGGTGCAGTCTACAGGATATGTCCCTGCCTACATGTAACATTTGTTTTTGGAAAATGATAGTATGGCAACTTAAACTTTGAGTTGTATAAAACTCGGATGTGATAGGTTTATAAATAAATATATATAGTAAAAGATAAATTTGTAATTAAATGATATAAAAAAGTATTAAAATAATAGTATTGGGAGTTGTAATGTGATTGTCCATATATTATTGCTTTTTGTTTTTTCCTCTCTCTTGGAACACGTGCATAAAATAAAAGAAATTTTAAATCAGTATTAAACTAATCCACCAAACACAGCTCTATAGACATAGTCTTTTTCTTTGTATATATCTTCACTCCCAACCTTCAACATTTCCTCTACATAACCTAGTAGTCCCTTTTTAGAATGGGAAGTCAAGCCATCTAGCATATCATATATGTACAAGGTTTGAGGGTGATCCCTATCCTCAACTGTAAATACAGTAGATCTCCCATTCACTTGAATAATACTTTGCCCAGGAGATTTCCTCAGTTGAAGATATTTCATCTTCCTTCTAATATCTGCAACTCCATCCCACATTTCAGCTGATGCATATATGTTAGCCATCTCCACATATGGAACTGCCACTTGAGGCTCCAATTCAAATAGCTGTTCAGACACATACTTACCCATCTCCATCTCATCATGAAGTTTGCAAGCAGAGAGCAATGCACTCCATATGCCAGCATCAGGTTTAAAAGGCATACTTTTAATAATTTCTAAAGCTTCTATGAGATGTCCTTTACGACCAAGAAGACCAACCATACAAGAATAATGGTCTATACCTGGGCTTATGCCGTACTTTTGTGTCATCATGTTGAAGCACTCCAATCCGCTTTCTAGTAAACCTCCATGAGCACAAGCTTGGAGAACAGCAAGAAATGTTATGTGGTTTGGTTTCATCCCTATTTCTAACATCATAAAAAATAGGTCTAAAGCATCTTTAACATCTCCATTCAAAGCACAGGCAGTAATCATGGTTGTCCAGGAGACGACAGTTCTGTTAGCCATGCCATAGAATACCTCCTTAGCATCATTAAAAGATCCACACTTGGCATACATGTCAATTAGTGCATTACAAACTACAACATTATCTTTTAATCCTTTGTTGACAGAGTAATTGTCAACCCATTTTCCTAGTTCAAGCGCCCCCGTCTGGCCACAGCCTGAAATCAAAGCAAGCACAGTAACCGAATCCGGTTTCTCACCAGCAGCTTCCATTTTATTAAACAGGGTCAATGCCTCACTCATAAATCCTTTCTCAGCGTACCCACTAATCATTACAGTCCAGGATACACAAGTTTGGTCAGACATGCAATCAAACAAAAATCTTGCCGAATGGACATCCCCGCCTTTGGAATACATACAAATAAGAGTATTCACTACACATACATCAGAATCACAACCCAACTTAACTCCATGAGAATGTACTAGCAAACCATGAAACAGTGCCTTAGGTTGCACGCATGACGAAAGCAAATTGAGAATTGTGCTAATGTCCGGGCAAAACGCACCATCTAGCATCCCTTTGTAACAATCAACAGCCTTGACATACTTTTCAAATTTCGCATATGCTGCAATCATAGAATTCCAGGACACAACAGACCTCAGACCAGTGTCAATTTCATCAAACACCATCTCTGCCGAGCCCAAGTCACCACACTTGGCATATCCAGCAATCAAAGTGTTAGCCACGGAAAGATCATCGTGAATACCAATTCGAATCCCAAAGGAATGAACTGCACCCAAAAAGGTCAGACTTCTCACGCGCAAAATGGCGTCCATGAGTAGCAAGACAGTAACTGAATCGGGACGAATCCCCGAAAGCCTCATCTGACGTAGAATACAAGACAGCCTATCAAGAAAGCCAGAGTGAGCAAAACCCAACAGCATTGCATTCCAAGAAGCAATGTCCCTGACGGGCATTTCAACAAACACATTGTGTGCATCTTCCAACTGACCACACTTGACATACATATCCACCATTGCGGTTTGTACGTAAATGTTGGATTGAAAGCGGGATTTGAGGACGTGGGCATGGATGATTTTGGAGTTTAGAAGATGGGAAAGTTTGGCGCATGCTTTTAAGAGGAAGGGGAAGGTGGAGTTGTTGGGTGTGAGTGCAGTTCGCTTCATGTGGCGAAAGAGAAGAAGAGCGTTGTGGTGATGGCCCTGATTGACAAGGTGTCTTATGTTGGAGTTCCAAGTGAAAAGGGTCCATGAACGGTTGATGCATGGAGTAACACCACCACAACAATGACTTACCATTTCTCATTGCTCTTCTTTCCACACAACAAAGCAACAACATCATACATAAACGCTACCTATTTATTTCGCGCTCAAATGTTCAGGCCCAACATAGAAAGGGGATATATATCTCAATATTTAAGAAATATGTATATTTATTAGTTGTTAATTAACTTTAAAATTTTATTTTCAATCCAACAAACCACTTCATTAAAAAAAATGGATTCAAAAAATTAAAAGAAAAATAATTTTTAATTGATTTTCAGTTTTTAATTAATTTTTTGTAAACATTTTAGATTTATTTGGGTTTGAAGACTTTAGTGTTTTTAAACTCTTTTTAACGCTGTTTGTTTTATTTATACTTTTCGTCTTTTTTATTAGGTGTTGAATAAAATAGTAAAAATTAACTTTTTATAAATATTTACCTATGAAGAAATATCATTAAAAATATATTAAAAAAATAAACCTAATTCATTCTCACATAACTTATTTATGAGGTATATGAGGTACGGTTTCTTCCTAGTTATACACTTTAATTTGATATTATCTCATGTTCAAGAAAATATTTTAAATTATGAATTTTCTGTATTTATATACGACTCAAATACTCATTCTTTCTTAAAATATTTATCAATAATTTTAACATATACATAGTGATTTTAGCATAAATAACTTGCAAGATAAAATTTTTATTAAATGGACTAAAATTTATAACAAATAAATACTTTGTAAAGTATGAATTATGTTATGGTTAAAATTTACAATAAATAAATATTTTTAACCTTTAAATTATATTTTACATTGTAAGTTAAACAATTCATGCTGTGATACACGACTATTTTTAAATATGGATTTTTTTTTTAAATATTGAAAATTCAATTTTGAAAATATAGAAAAAAAAAAGTATAGATTGATGAAATAAAAAAAAAGTCTTTAAACAATAGTCTTTTTTTTATCAGCAAAGAATAAATAAAATAAAATGAAATACTTCAAGGTATCTCAACCCTTATACAAAACCCCAAAACCAAGTTTTCTAGTACCCTGTCAACCAGGAATCCGACAGACATTACATTACAGATCAAAGATAAAATTCCAAACAAAATACAGAAACCCAACAAATACTGTTACCTCACCCCACCAAATATGTCACACCCTCAATCAAAAACATACACCCAACAACTAAATACATCTAACAACTAAAACATAGTCTTAGCAACAGGTTGAAGTACCATACCCAAGTGTCAAGCACAACAAACCAATACAAGGCATAACATCAAAACAACTAAACCATATCTTTGTAGCAAGCTGAGTTGTACCAAAAAAACCAATTACTAACAACAACAATCCAATCCTACGAGGAGGATGCATAAGCCAGAAAACCCCCAAAAACACTTAAACAGCTTCCCAATCTGGCCACACCAGTAACCAAAAGAACCACATATCCTTTTGCTTCAGCTCAAACTTCATAAAAATTCCAACACCAAACCGATAATCATGCATAGAGTCACTTCCTTTATCGCAGTCCAGAACAACATTCCTACCCTGCCAAAAAGAAAAAACCAAGACAACCTACACAGACATACAATACCTTCCAAACTTCAATCCAACCTTGCCTGATAGGATTTACCGATGAGACCTGCACAAAACCATACCACAACTACCAGGACAGAACAGTCTTTCAAAACGTTAGTTAAATAAGACAAGGAATTAGTCTTTCAAATACCTCATACCCAGCCACCCTAAACAATAACAGTCTTATTAAAGAACAATTATTATAATAGTAAACTATTGAAAATACATTATTGTAATATTGAAAACACTTAAATATTATATATAGTAGTGGTCTTGCAAATACCTAAGGTTTGGTGATTTCATTATCTTTAAAGCATTCCACAAGTTGGTGTCTAACGTGACTTTTAAGTTATTTTGGTTGAAGACACACACAGAAGTTGAGCACTATGAACTATTATATCCTTAAGATTGTACTATTAAAAAATCCTTAAGATTATCAACAACAAAAACCACGTACCAATTGCACTAACATTAAGGATTTACTCGCATAATGTGCAGAGCTTCGAAGTTACAAGAGGTGGTTCGTTCCGAAGAATTCTTCAAGGTAGAAAAACTCGAAATCAAAATTAGTTTTTAAGTTAGAAGGTGGATCAATGGGATGATTGATGGTTAAAATAGGTGAAATAATGAAACATGGGTTAAATATATAATATTTTGTGGCAGATCTTTAGTCTTACGTGGGATCTGTTCTTACCTCTGTTGGGTGGCTATATATATATTATTTGATGTGAGAAAAGACCAAGATCATCCAACCTAGTTCTTGAAGATCGAGCTATGTTGCCGAGGAATCCGGGGACAGGTCAAAGAAGAATGCTGAAACACCCTTGATTCAATATACATTATATCAATAAATAATATAAACTATCAGCATCGTGTCAATGCTGTCGCCTGAATTTTCAAAACCTCAATTCCTTGTTACTATAGCTACTCCTTTCTACCTCTGCGCGCACACACATATAAATATATATAAACCCTACAGCTTTTGGAATAGGCTGGCTGGGTAGCTATGTCCTATGCAATGAAACTGTTCATACCTGCTTTGTTTCTGTTTCTGATGCTTACCTTCAATGTCACGTATGTTTTTCAAGGGGAAGCACTTATCAGCGAAGGAGTTGTGGCTTCTGGGAGTTCTGCAACTATTGTGAGTTTGAATCTCTCCTCTGTAATCTACATCTTGATAACTTTGTTTTTGGTTGATTTAATTTATGGGAATAGGTTAAGAGTGTAATTTGTGTACTGCTAGTAACAATATATATCAATCTATGTTTTTTAAGATAAACTATTAATTACTATAAAAATCAACAAATTTGTAATACATTATCATTCTATAAGTAAATAGAATTGTAATGAAACTCGTAAATACTCTCACAAATGATAAATGGAGATGTGAATATGTGAATAGGGTTTGATCAATGTTTTTCTTTGGGAGTAACTAGATTTAATTATGCAGACAGGTGGCTGTGAAAAGCAAAGGGGTGAATGCAGGGAAGAAAGTAGTGGGTCGGAAGAAAGTGTATTAGAGAATGAAGATTATGTCTATACCAACTCCATGCCTTAGATGTTGAAGTTTAGGTTCGTTGCTTGTCTTGTAGTAAGAGGAATTCTTGTGGGGGATAATGTGTTGAGGTTGTTCAATTCATTTCAGCTTTTCCAAATCTAAAGCTACCACACTGACTATTGTAAAGGGTCTATAACTTTTTATTTATTGTTTACTGGTTTATAACATTAGTGACGATGTTGTTTCTTCAGCAGTTAGACTTAGACTCTTCTTGCAGTTGAGTGGTATTTGATTAGTAAAGCTGTATCTGTCTTCTCGATTAGAGTTGGCTCATTAACTAACAATGCTTGCAACATTTTTCACTATTAAGTAAATTTTATGAGAGTTCAGACTAACTGACCCTTCAGAAGCTTTTGCTTTTACTAATTATTTATCACGTAAAAATTAAGAACAAGTCAACTAAGTTTTAAAATTTTATTCTCTATTGTTTCAGTAAAATATGATATAAAAAGCTTTAACAAAACTAGACGGTAGATTATTCGGATATAATTAATTTCTAACATTCTTATATTAGACCTTAAGCGTTAACTATATTAAAATAGAGAACAGTATAATATGAAGCTAACAGAGCATGCCTATGTGGATGTCTTCATAAATCGCAATTCTCTATAAAAAGTCCAGTAAAGTACGATATAGTACCAAAATAAAAATTATCAGTATTTACCTATGCAATGATCATCTCTTATTTTTCTTGGTGCATAAGCATATTAGTATTTATAAAAGAGTGAGAGTAGAACATATCGGGGAAGAGTACACATAAAAAGGTACCGGAGAAAATCATTTGATGATTGCACAATTGTGAACCTAATCAGACGCTCAGGCCAAGAAACAGAAACCATAAAAACTGCATTTTCTGACATCCATCATATCTATGACAAATACTTACATTTGTATTTCGTTGGACAAATTTATGTACGTCAATTACAAGTAAAGCTTCCCGCTGTCAAACTATACTGGAAGCTCCACCATACAATATGGTGAGTACAACCATAAACGCTACACTAATGCCTATAAAATTTACAACATGGATGAGGTAAGAGAAACACTAATAAATGTTATTTGATAATAAAAGCTTGCAACGAGGTCCCATCGGGAGTCGTGTTGATGACAAAAATGTGGGTTATCAATTGGTTAGCTTTGCCCGATCACTTTAGCAAAGCAAAGGAGAACAATGGCCTCCAGCATGCCTGCCAGCCTTGGCACATGCTGATGTATTTCAAGATGTTAGCTTAGTTTGAGCTCCAAATCATTTTTGTGAGCCGGAGGTTGGCTTGTATGTGTCATCATGACCGTAACAAAAGAGATACATGTCCTCCTAAATCTGCAATGGATCAAACGAAATAAATATAAGTGCATGGATCATGGCAGCATGCCAAGAACCCAAAACAGTGTTCAATAAGAACTACAAAATATATATCAACCCATTTACAAGGTAAGCCCCGTATTTGTATCTCAATTATGTAACCGACTCTGCAAATTAGAATTACATGTTTAAGATTTCTGACAAACACACGATGTTCATACTTGGTATACAAACATCATATTACATGAGAATATATCTCAAGAAATCTAAGAATTTTCACAATATTATATTTAATTGATCATACCAAGAAATAAGGTTTTTGAAATTTGAATTTCCCTACATTTCAGTTACCCAGAAGGAGAAGAGAGCCAGCCAACCAAAATCCCTACAAATCTATTTCAGTTAAAAAAAATCATTTTTAAACTTAATAAATAATCGTTAAATTTCCCGTGCATAGCACGGATTAAAACACTAGTACAATACAGAGACCAGAATGCATAGACCCAAATTAATATACTTTGACTTGAAGTTAAGAGGTAAACATCAGAATTTGCATTTATCTGTCAGTCGCTAAGATCCTGCAACCCCTTAAATAACATCTTGTTGATCCAAAAAGCAGGTAGATCTCCATTAGGAAGAAGGTTGCAATGGTGGGAATGGGATACTACATCTAGACCCAAAACTTCAAGATAATGAGTATATGGATCGTTTTGCTCAAATATTTGTTATCGTCAGTGTAACCCATTATTAATCAGTGTAGGCTTCATCGCTCACTTGAACATTCTTCCTCTCAAAGTGTAAAACCAAATATGTATGCTCCCCCCTACAGATGGGGTTTAGCAGCCAAAGTCTTCTTAAATGCTCCATCTACAACTTTGTTGTGACTGAACTCGTGGCAAATATCTGCCCAACAAAAACATCTTAAATACTTGCTGGGAAGCTAGAGTGAGCCCCAGAGGACATAGACCTACACCTACTACATTAATGGGTGAAGTGAAAGAGCAAGCAGCTAGACGACACATCTTAACCTAAAACCTTAAGACATATATGGGTCATTCCTCTATATTTTCCCCACTTAACTTATGCCTAACAAATGTCGGATTTCATACTCACTTCACTTGAATTCCCCAGGGTACAAAACAATGAGAATTTGTCCCGTTACAAGGATTCTGACTTACGGTGATCATTACACTACAATAAAAAAGAAAGAAATAGAACACAAGTAAAAGGGTGTAACCAGGATACCAGTTTTTATTCTTTGCTCAAGGACCAATAGATGATCATGGCCATATGTAATTAATAAAAGACCTATTATCCACGTGATAGTTGATTCTGTTTCAAAATTGTAACATAAACAAATTGATTAGCCACTGTCAACACATTAAACCCTAAACACAGTGTGCTACTGTGCCTGTTACTTGGATGATACCAACAAGTAACATTTCCTCACATCTAAAATTGGCAAGTTGCATGTTGAAACTCACAATAAATTAGTTTCAAACTAAGACCAAATTATATAAAAGCATTCAATTCATAAGGTTCCCAACCATAGTGGGGTCTGATATGAAAGGCTCAAATCTATGCAACGTAGAGACTGGGAGCAGGGAAAAAGAAACAAAGACCATAAAAAGGACAGCACATAGCACCAGCCTCTTCCATCTTTGTCTTTGGGATGGGTAAAATGTGCACAACCTTACTCACAAGAATGAGAGGCTGTTTGCACAACTAGAACCCATATCCACAGGTCCCAAGGCTTAAACAGATACCATGATGTGGAAATAAACGGCATGTAAAAAACAGGCCAAATAATCTTTTTGACCACCTAATTCACATTTGGCATAGTATCTTAAAAAAAAAAAAAAAAATTACCGAGTAGTTGCTTATGCAGTCCCTGTAACCAGCCTTTCCCGTTCATCTAGCTTCTTGATCTTCACAATGCCAAAGAGCACTTGAAAACCAAAGATTACACAGAACACATATGCTATAGTGGCAGGCACCTGAAAAAGATGGCGTGAAATTACAAATGAAAAAGTGCCACTACTACCAGACTATCAATTAATTGAATTGAAAATCACTACAAAAAAGATAGGATGAGAACAGCTTACCCTAATTGAGTTCAGATACAGAATTGTTGCAAGATTTATTAGGCTCCCAGCAGCTATTGCCTATCAATTGACAAAAAGGCAACATAAATATGCATTATCCGGGCAACTTTTTTCATCTCTTGTCATATACACATATCATAAATATATCCAAAGTATTGGTTCTAAAAAAGCATCCACATGGCTAATAAAAAGCCAACTTACTATACACATCCATTATTCACTCAAAAATCTCTTGAAAGATAAGAATATTAGATTGTTTTTTAAGTAATTTGAAAAATAATGATTCATGCCTTCCCAAAACATGAAAATACTCCTGCACTCAAGGCACTCACAAACGTCCCAAACTAATAAAAGGAGAAATACAAATTTGAAGGCAGGTAAGCTTATCCAGTATAGTTCTATGTCGTCAGAGCAGGACTAGGTCCATTTCATTTCCACAATTTAGCATGTGTTGTTATTGCAAGTCTATTTGCAAAAAAGCAGACAATTTTACAATCAATACTATATGAAGGGCATGCATAGCTACAGAAAATGACAACAGGCTGTTTTAAATGGACTCAATCACTCAAACCAAATCCCAAGAAATTAATTTAAACTTCACTGAGTTAGAGGTCAGATTTACTCACATTTCCTATTGTCTTCTGGACAGTGGCAATACGCTGGAATGCCCTCTCAGATTCCAATGTTCGGACTCGGAGCTTTAGGTCACCTTGCTCCTGTGCAAGAACAAGGGGCAGGAGGATGTGATCTAGAATTCTAGAACAAACAAACGATGCAAATCAAACAAACAACTGTGTGTGCGTGTTGGTTAGACTTTTGAAAGTTGCTTAACAGATATTCCCAGATCCCAGCGCAGGAAATGGATAAGTGACTCTTTGTTTCCTCGGAGTAAACAAGTTATGTTAAGCATAGCACACAACCTAATTATGTCTACAAAAATCCCATACATACCAATCTTTGGATGATTGCAGCAAGCTTTTCAACCCTATCAGCCTGTCTAAATAAATTGTAAAATGCTTGAGATTGTCTGTCCCATCTCTTTCTCAAGTCCTGTACATTTAAAAGAAAGATATGAGAAAGGAAATCATAATACTTGTCCAAACTTCAAAAATGGAAGAACAAGTCTGTGACTACCTTTAGGATAACTTCAACTCCTGCCTCACGGAATCTTAACAACTCTAGAGCATAACTACAGGACCAGGAAAGATATCAATGTTAGATATGCAAAGCATATAATTAAAACATTATAAACTATGAACACAATACTCACGGCTTGGCAATTTCCGTAATATCAAAACGAGGATCAAGGCCCTTTCCAATGCCATCCAACACTGCAACAAAGGTAATTAGTGGTTACCTTGCAGTCATAGGCATAGAACGTACAAAAGTAACACATTAAACTCCCAATATTCACCTGAGAAGGCTCTAACAACAAATGTGAATGTAGCAGGAAACCGAAAGGGCTGGTCTGCTGCAATGGCTAATAAATCCTCACCTGTTTAAAGTATGAGAGTTACAAGTAAGTGATAAGGGATTGCAAAATGTAACTGAACTATAAATCATGCTTGGTTTGATGGAATGAAATGGGAATGGTAATTATTTGCTATGAAAAGAAATAAAATGATGACTTCATTTCTTCTTTTATGTTTCACATGCTATGGCCTTTCCAGTGTGAGCCAACCAGATTTTGGGCTCAGGCTTTTCCTTTTTTGGTCTAAAACAAACATATTGATCCAAAAAAGATTAGGCATTCGAACAGGTAAGCCGGATGAGATGGGCCAATTTTAAAACATGTTGTAAATGGAATTGTATTCCATCACTTCTGCAATGCAATACATATTCCCATAATTGTACCCCGAATGTCCATTCCTATTCCAATAACTTAACCAGGATGGGAATAGGAATGAACAATCCCATTTTACCAAACTTGCACTCCAAGGAAGTACTGAAAGTTCCGACATGCAAAATTCTTATAGTTGACACAACAGGTCATGTCAAACTTTAAAAAGAAATCACTTTAACCAATCAGAAAACCAAGTTCAAAAGGTATAGTATATCAAACTATATATAGCTTTTCACCAGACCTACTTGAGTGCCAGTGGATATAAGTCAACAATCCATAACCCATAGCCAAAACAATATATCCTTCAATATAACTCATCTGGTTTTTATCTTCTCATATGACTCATTTCATAGACAATAATTGTTTATTATGCATACATTCAGATAATCTAAACTTAAAGACAAATTAGACAGCTGCATTACCAATAGCCGCCAGACGTTCTTTCTTCTTCATTACTTTTTCATCTTTGCTTAATGGCTTTTTGAATCCAAGTTCAGCTGTTGCCATCTCTCTCTCTCTCCTTTGTGCAGCCAAACGCTCTTCAAAGCTATAAAAAAACAAAGTTCAAGAGCTCAAGGTCAGATATTGTAGAAGGTTGCTAACATAACTACTGAGTACAGATATCCTAAACCATAAAAATATTAGTGGGGATATAGGATTAAAATATCAACAAGTAGTCAGAAATTTGCAGTTACAATTTTCAAATAAATATTCCTATTTCTTTTTCTTTGGCGGGAGAAAAAGTTAAGACTTTGACTGAGTCACCGCAATTTGATCCTACCACTTGAGGCAACCCTAGTATCACAATTTTCTATAGCATAACTAATCCGGACAGCCAACTACTCCACAAATTCCAATCAGGAACAAAATTTTCCTTATCCCGGCTAAAAGGCTTAGAATCTTCTTAAGTAGTTTTAAGAAGCCTCTGCAGGAATCACAAATTACAATCAATAATTGACATGTTACTGCAACTGATAATTATGATATTGATTTATAGAAATACTACTTCTACATGTTTCATGTATTCCTACTAAATGGATTAAATAAATTACCTATTAAGGAAGAACTGGGCTGTTCGTCTAACTGCAGTCATATCTCCAGTTGGGACAAGAACACCCATTTGAATCATTGATTGAAGGACCTGCATCGGTATACAAGCTTCATTTGGTAAGTAATTTAAAATTGAGAATGGAATATCATGCTAGATTCTTCATGGCATTTATGGAACACCGTCCATAAAAACCAACTATACCTTTTCTGGATTCTTCTCATAAATTCCATAAAAAGCTTCAAGTAAACCTTCTCGAATATTTTGACTGATACTGTAAGGTGCAACACCAATCATAACAGCAAATGTATTCATCAAATCAAAAAATGTGTTTGACTAGTACTACCATATTGTAAATATACAGAAAAGATAAAGACAATACCTTCCCATCATTCCGAAATCATAAAAGATCAATCTTCCACCATTGACATCATCAACTGCAATATTTCCTGGATGCTGCATGAACAGTATAAATATTATTTACAACTTCCAAGAGTATCAAATTGAACCCTATAGTGATAATCATCAAATATGAAAAATCGTTATCCCTCATTCAACACAATTTCTTCCCCAGCCAGAGAAGGAAAAAAGGCATGGCAAGGCAACATTTTAACGAGTCCCTAACATGGTATTTTGGATGCTTGGTACTATTCCTCATCACAGGAAGTTACTTCTAATGCCCTCGTGAATAAGCTCTAGGGAAGCTTGCCGAGGTAATAGATGATAATCTATATGACACAAGCAGCAAGGTTCTTGTACCTCAGGCAAAATATGCTTAATGTCACAGTACAGGAGCAAATTCAGAGATAGTAAACATTGCATGTTGGCTACACCATACAATTTACCGGATACAAGAAAATCCAAACAAATTAATGCTCTACTTCGATTAGAAGTAAAATACATACAAAAAATATGCAATAGATGGAAGTAAAAGAGAAATAAAGTAGAAAATTGTCTTCAAGAATAGAAACAAGAAGGAAATGGAGAAATTTCTCTCCACTTGAAAGGAAGAGTGGGTAAGCATAAATGAATTGTATAAAAAGCCTTTCAAACTAATTAAAAACTATATTTAAATAAAAAATTTAAACCTTTTAATGTATTATATTTTTCTTTAACATAAAACCATCTATTTTTTTGTTATAAAGATATTTATTGATTTTAAAAAAAGTACACAAAAAATCACACTCAAACATTTTTCTCCATTTTCATGACAACTTTGGGGTTGGGTATATACGGGACCCACCCAAACACATCCTTCCTATTTCTCCTCTTTAAACAAACACTGAAAATTTAGTATTTCCAGCCAATCTCTTCTCCCTTATCCAAACAAGATAAGTCATGAGACAACTCAACAATTTTAAGAACAAGAACAGTACGCACAGGGTCAGCATGGAAGAAACCATGTGATAAAATCTGCTCCAAATAAGACTCCACTGCATATCGCCCTAACCTGTAGAAGATAAAGTATACATTATGTTATTTTTGAATTTCAAAAGCCATCATCAATTCTTAAAATTCACAGAAGTAGAAGAGAAAATGCCAATAGTAACTTGGCTTGAAGAAATTCAGATGACATTAACCTTTTGCGATCAACACCAAGTTCATCTAAAGCTTGTATTTTATTTATTTTAATCCCGGGAACATATTCCATTGTCAGAATCTGCATTTGAAAAATAGTTAAAGTACATATATAAATAAGAAATACATCATAAGTAAAATGGGAAAGATGTATAACTGCAATGTTTTATCTATGAGAACTGAATGCTAAACCTGTGGTGTGGTATAATCCCAGTATATTGCAGGGACTTTCACATAATCCAATTGCTTAAAGTTACTCGCAAATAGTTCAGCATTAACAGCTTCCTTGGTGTAATCAATCTCCTGAAAATATTTAACTCATGTTACATTAACAAGGATCAGATAAAGTTGAGGATGTGCAGGAAACATGTGCAAACATCTGCAGAAACAAGAACAAGATCCATAAATTAATACCCAAAACTTATTAATCTGCTAAAGTGGTCCTTTATACATTGGTGCTAAGCTCTAAAACTTGAAACATGAAAAGCAATAATGTTGTTCAAGGTTTAAGAAAACAACTGGTGACATGAAATTCTCAACAGGCATGACTCTTGCTGAAGCATTATAATTTACATTTAAAAACCAAAAGCCCCTCTTTTCCATTTTACTCCACTTAGCCAGGTAAATTTGCCAGTCGCCTTATACCTTCTTTCAAAACTAACACTTATAGTTTTCACCTTTCTGTTTACATAAAGAGCGTCCAAATAAACCTTCAGTAATCTTTACTAAAATTTTGTAATGATTTTTTCAAGCATCAAATGGAACTTCATTGGTTTCCCCACATGGAATTCCAAAAAAGAGCAAAGCCAGCTTCTTGACACTTCTCAAGAACCTGAACCTAATCAAACTCTAAATGAGTCGCTATGCAATCTTTACATTTGATTACACCAGAGCAGAATGACATCTTTATGATGGGAGAGCCAGTGGACCAAACACGTGACTTTCTTCAGTTAATCTCAAGCAACCTAAGAATGACACGATATTCCAGAATATCATCACCTGATATAAAACAGAGGCACACTCGTCATAAATAGCAACCCAATCCCTCTTTGCACCATCTGATTTAGGATCAATTTTTTGAAGATACTCAGCAATGACCTGGAGGGGGTAAAAAAAGGCCAAGTATCAGTGGTTTACCCAGTTCTGCAAGTCTTCAAAGGAAGCAAGTTCTATTAGTAAAAATCCTTCATATAAGAAAAGTAAAATTAAAACAAAGTTCAAAATTTGCCAATATTGGAAGGTTATTAAATATAAGAAATTAAGTTAAAGGGCAGTAATAGAATTGTCAGGGAGTAATATCACATTTTCGCACACGACTAGAAGTGCAAGCACTATGTTAAACGACACTGACCCTCAAGTTTTTAAGATCAATATCAAAAAGATCTTTGAGACCAGGCCTTTGCACTTTAACAACAACCTCCCGCCCACTTAATCTTGCACGGTGAACCTGACCTGCATTGGGGAAAAAGATCTTCACATTTCTTTGTTCTCATCAAATATTAAACCTAAAGCCAAGGTACATTTAATTGGGTTTCCTTCTCTGATTTCACATTTACTATTACATATATGTGTGAAGTAAAATATTCATTACCAAGACTTGCAGCAGCTATTGGTTCATGGTCAAAATGATCAAAGATGTTAGCTAAAGGAGATCCAAGTTCTTCTTCGACAATAGCCATAGCAGTCTCTGAAGGAAATGGAGGAACTTGATCCTGAACCCAGAAAATCAGGTAACTTAGGCTTTTGAATAAATGCAACCTTAATATGTTTCATACTTCTCCATTTAACCTTTCTTTTTTTTGTTGTGTGTGATCTCAAAATTATTGTCATCATCTTTCTAAACTCCAAGTGAAACATTCACACTCATTAACGTCAAACAGCATCATTTGTTGCCAAACTAAAAAAATAAGATTTACAACTAACACCTGAAGAATACAAGGATAACAATGCCTCTACTCAACCTTTAAAAAGGAAAATTTGTTTCTTATGAAATTAATAATTCAAATACAAATGTACACAAGTCAAAATGAATTTGGTAAGAAAATAATACATGATTTCTTAGAAAGGCAATAAATTATCAAAAAAATATAATAAATTTCAGATTAATACCTTCAAGAATAAATATCCTCATAGGGATTCATAATGACTGTGTAATGAACAAATTTTCATAGAACTTTAGCAGCAAAAATGCACACAGAGACATTCGCCCTCAACATATTTCGCAAGTATTTTCTTTTCTTTTCAACAATTAAATTATCTGAATTCATAAGATCATAAAGAGGCTAAAAGAGTAAATGGCTTTATTAATAATCCTTTACTCAACAAGAAACAAAAGGAGACGATCGCAAAACAACAACTAATAGAAAGTTAAACCACAAATAAAGATATAATTGAAGAACAAATCTAGAAGCTAGGGAAATTTTCCTATTCTTCTGAAACTATAAATACCATAAATAAACTGGATATAAAAAAAGGAAATATAACATAACAACAATGCAAGGAAATAATCTTATAATATAAGTTCAAAACAAAAACCCCAACTCCACCTGAAGTTCAGACAACTGGTCAACATATTCTTGTGGAAGAATGTCCACTCTTGTAGAGAATTGCTGGCCAACTTTGATAAAAGTAGGACCTAATCTCAGAATGCTCTCCTTCAGCCACTTGGCAAGGGTCTTTCGCCTTAAGGTTTTCTTCTCCTCTGTCATTCCTCCTGTAAATAGTATCTTTTGAGTGAATTAAAACACAAATGGTAGCATTGTTGAGATTCCTCAAATCAATGAAAAACACTTCACAATTTATATGTTAACCCTAAATTCATAACACTGAGATTAACAGGTTCAAACATGCACTTGGGCATTTGAAAGTGTAGTAAGAATCAACTCTGGCCAACATAATTAACCTACCAAAGTTTTCCAATTAGTGGACTTTAAGTTCATATGCATAATAAGAAATAAATGTGTTCCAAACCCGTAGACATATAGCGACACTGCAGGATTCTAAATCTCAAGATATCTAAATAATCAAATTATGACTATAAGGGTTCACATACTTACTATTTAAATTATTGCTCTTAGTTTCCATTTCCCAAGGCTAAAAAGGTAAATTTCTCTACCAAATGTTAAATGTATGATTGCAATTACTCAAATGCTCACTCAACTAACTTAATACTAGAACTCCAACACCCAAGGAATGATGCTTAATCGTATCGGATATTTAGTTTTACAAGTACCGTTCCTAGAATCCACTACTGTTAGAAAAACACTCCCACTAGTAACACATTGAATACACTCTGCATTTGTTTATCGAATCAATAAAATCAACATATAATGGATTCCAAGTTCCTCCATCATGAACACTCTTAAGAATCTTTTCAGCAAATTCCTGAACATTGAACACCTCATTCGCATCATGCCGAGAAGCCAAACAACAAACCTCTATAAGAGAACTTCCGATTATTCAGCCAAGACTTGAAAATAAATGTTATAACAAATCCCCAGATCTCCAACGTCCTCTGGATCATCGAATAAGTCTTGAACCTGCTCCATCGACCTCCAGGAGCAACCGCCACCTGCAAAAC
>Ga0123342_1005281_pt1 | contig 18908 bp, 19 predicted proteins | sample Turbeawhitnodule_FD_89960 | JGI IMG/M metagenome (GOLD analysis project Ga0123342, IMG submission 89960) | Root nodule microbial communities of legume samples collected from Mexico - Turtle bean Mexico white nodule | ecosystem: Host-associated > Plants > Roots > Nodule | place: Mexico: Nepantla...
ACCTAATTTTCCAAAACCCTTCTATAAAAAAATCTCAAAATTAAACACAAATTATCCAATTTTCTCCCCCCAAACTATCCGGGAAACCCAACAGGGAATCCCCAAAAAAACCCCCCCCCACCCCCCCCCCCCCGTCCTCACAATCCACCACACTCCCACCTACCATGAACCCTACTTCTCCTTTCCACCAATTTTCCATGGATGCCACTTCTTCTATTCCACAACCGATTGGGACCACCAACAACATAACCCACGCTACTCGACAACAACAACCATTCTTCCCCCTTCTTTTTCTCCTATACGACCTTTGGGCCTTCCACATATGAAAATCATCAGGCTGAGCTGTTTAAGCTGTGCCAAACCTCCACAGTTGCGGAATATCAAAAGCGGTTTGAGAAAATTTGCAACAGAGTGATGGGTTTACATCCCGAGCCCAGAAATTCGAAAATAAATAACAGTTTTGCAACACACTTCCATCACTCAAGCCACGGGCCTAGCCAAGATTTTAGAATCTAAAATCCAAGATTCTAAACGATCTTTCTGTTTTTATTACCCTCACCTCGTCCCTCGCCCTTTCCCACTACAACATCCCATGCAACCCCTTCCATACCTATAAAAAAACTCACATCAACCCAACTCTAAGAGCGTAGAGTCGTTGGTTTGTGTTATAACTGTGATGAAATTTTTTTTCCAGGACATAAGTACACAATCCATCGTTTTCTTCCTTTACTAAGTGACGATTGTCCAGAAGAAAACATTATGGAAGACTATCGTACCACCTTCAACGACCAACCCACAGACACACCTACACACATTCACCTCTCCTTCCAAGCCTTATGTGGAGCTCCCTCAGCCCACACTTTTTCCTTTGATGGCTACATTGGCCATCTTCCTGTTACCATTCTCATAGATACCGGAAGTTCCCATAACATTATTCAACCTCATTTGGCCCTTCACCTCCAACTTTGCACTGTTCCAATCACACCTTTTCAGTTATGGTTGGAAATGGCAACAAAATTTAGTGTTCCTCTTTTTGCCCTGATGCTCCCGTTTCTATACATACTTACACCTTTTCCATTTCTTTTTACCTCTTACCTATCGAAGGAGATGATGTTGTCTTGGGAATGGACTGGTTGTGTTCTTTGGGCCCCTTAATGGTTGATTTTTCTAAGCCGCAACTATCTTTTACCCACAATGGGTTACCCATTACACTGCATGGTACCACAAATCTGCTACGCAGTCAAGCTTCCTTCACTCATCTTTGCCATATGTTACACATAGATGCCATTTCTTCTCTACATCTCCTCATTATTGATCCACTGCCATCACCATCCAGCCCTCACAGATTATCCAAACCCTAAGCTATATCCCATCTTTTACAAACATATAGTTAAGTTTTCTCTTCTCCCTATGGACTACCTCCACACAAACCCCACAATCATCACATTTCCCTTATTCCACACTCTTCCCCAGTTAACATTAAACCCTACCGCTACCCACATGCTCACAAGCACACGATGACCTCCTTCATTCACGAAATGCTCAACGAAGGCATTATCCGCCTCAGCACAACCCCTTTTCTTCCCCAGTTATCCTCATAAAAAAGAGAGATGGCACCTGACGTTTTTGTGTGGATTATAGAGGCCTAAATGCCATTACTGTTAAAGACCGTTTTCCTATTCCAACTATTGATGAATTGTTGGATGAAGTGACCACTGTCAAGGTTTTCACCGAACTTAACCTACATTCAGGTTACCATCAAATTCGAGTTAATCCTACAGATTGCCACAAAACCGCTTTTAGAACCTTTGATGGCCTTTACGAGTTCTTAGTTATGCCTTTTGGCCTTACTAATGCACCATTTACCTTTCAGGCAGCCATGGATGATTTACTCAGGCCCCATCTACGACACTTTATCCTAGTTTTTTTTATGACATTCTCATTTACAGCAAATCCATGCAAGAACACATTCACCACCTCACTTTGGTCCTTCAATTATTAGACACTCATAAATTCTTTGTTAAGGAATCAAAATGTGTGTTTGCCACAACCAGAGTCTCATACCTAGGTCATCTTTTGAAAGAAGGCATAGTGGCTCCAGATCCGGATAAAATAAAGGCTATCATACTTTGGCCTAAACCTACATCCCTTACTACCCTACGTGCGTTTCTGGGTATTACGGGATTTTATCGGAAGTTCATCCGCAGTTATGCCACTCTTGCCTCGCCACTCACGGAGTTACTCAAATCATCAACATTTACATGGAATACAAATGCAGAGGAAGCCTTTACAAAATTGAAAAATATCCTAACTACAGCTCCGATGTTGAATCTTCTGAATTTCGCCATACCGTTCGTGGTAGAAATCGACGCCTCCAACATAGCAATTGGAGTTGTGCTACCCTAATAAGGTCACCCTATTGCTTTCTTCAGCAAGAAGCTTTGCCCAAAAATGCAAACTAGCTCAACATATGTCAAGGAAATGCTAGCTATAACAGAAGCTGTAAAAAAGTGGCGTCATTATCTCATAGGTACACATTTCACAGTAATAACAGACCAACAAAGCTTAAAGGGGTTACTCACCAATGCATGCCACACACCGGAACAACAAAAGTGGGCTACCAAGCTGCTTGGATACAGTTTTGACATTCGATACCGCCCAGGCCGCCAAAATCAAGCTGTTGATTTCTTGTCCTGACCACCCCAATCTCTCCTTTTTGCCATATCTTCCCCGATTCCGAACATGTTAAAGGAATTACAGGATTATTACGAGACGAAAAGGGGAGAAGAAGAGGTTCACAGATTAATTTCATTACCTGACACCAATTACAGTTTTCACCACGACCTTCTATACCATGCTCAAAGATTATACGTTCCTTCCATAGAGCACATTCGTTCGGCCATACTCCATGAGTTCCATGCTTCTCCCACCGCCAGCCACTCGGGCATTAAGGCCACCATGGCCAGGCTCGCGACCTCTTTTTTCTGGCCTGGTATGTACCATGACACCAAAAGGTATATCAAGGAATGCTTACCCTGCCAACAAAACAAATCATTACATCAGAAACCTTTTGGACTACTCCAACCCATACCCATACCAACCAAACTGTCGAAAGAACTAACTACAGATTTCATCACGCACCTACCTTCATCTTTAGGGCACATGGTCATCTAGGTTGTTTGTGACAGACTCTCCAAATCAGCCCACTTCATCGCCCTTCCCACATCCTTCACAGTCACCCATTTAGCTTACCGCTTTCTATTGAAATTTGCAGGTTACATGGAGTCCCTAAATCCATCATTTCAGACCGTGATCCAGTGTTCCAGAGCCGTTTTTGGAAGGAGTTGTTTCATCTACAAGGCACAAAATTAAAGTTCAGTACAACGTATCACCCCCAAATCGACGGTCAAACCGAAGTTATAAATCCCTGTTTAGAAGCTTACCTTAGGTGTTTTACCAGCGAAAACCCCCGAACATGGTATCGCTATCTCTACCTTGCGGAGTTTTGGTACAACTCCTTATACCACTCGACCATCAAAACTACACCCTTCCAGGCTCTGTATGGATGTTCACCTCCTTCCATTCCAGATTACGTTCCAAGAACTGTCGCATAACCAACACTGGACACCACGCTACAGGACCGTGCGCGAATGCTGCACCAGTTAAAAGCCACGCTGAAAGCAACACAACAAAGAATGGCGGAATCAACAAACAGATCAAGACGTGATTACAATATTAGGGAAAAGGACTGGATATTGCTCCGACGACAAGCTTATCGCCAAACATCACTCTCTTCCAAGACTCACAATAAGCTTGGACAAAGGTACTTCGGTCCCTATCCCGTTAAACGCCGCATCGGTGAAGTGGCATATGAACTTTTCCTTCCTCCGTCATCACATATCCATCCAGTCTTCCACATCTCCCTTCTCAAATCTTATCACGACCCAACCCCACTGTCGCATTTCCAATTCCCTCTCGAAACAGAGAACCCAACAGTACCAACCCATGACCTCCCAACTCTCTTCCTAAACTATACTTCACATTCTGAGACTTCCAATACTCCTTCTAACTCATTACACACGAACCCAACTAAAGCACCCACAAAATTCGCATCTGCAGACACGTGGAAACCATCTACGATCCACGCCCCACTTAAACTGCCACCACCCTCTTTTGCATGTGACCCTACACTTCCCAAAGCCCCACCAACTATAACCCACGCACCAAAACCACTCCTTTCAACATCCCATTCAGCAGCAGCATCACGTGACAATCCAATTTCCAATGCCATTCCAGCTGGAAACCACTCATCGCACCATGCTCCGTCAATTTCCCAGCCAGTTGTAAGCCACGCCCATGACTCTTCCGTTGACCCAACGGTCCTAGACTCGCATGGTACCAAGGCCACTACACCAAATCCCAATGCTTCCACTTCATTCCAATCCAAAAAAGTAATTCCAACTAATACCACGGACCCCAACCAAATCAACAAATTGTAGCCCATTCAACCCATTATACCACACAACACACATTCCCTTTCACGACCCAAGAGACCCTATCCATTTTGGCAAATCCAAGTCTCAACCTTGAGGACAAGGTTGTCTCAAAGGAAGAGGCAGTTGATAGACATCCCAGGCCCATTAGAAGCAGAGAAAAACCCATCAAATTTAGAGATTATGTCTAGAAGCAATGAGCTGTCTTTTAGTGTAAGAAGAATATAATTCTGTTATGCTTTATGCTTTATGTTTTATGTTACATGAGGTACAACTGCCCTTATAATGGCCTTCATGGTTGTAAAAAGGGTAGAGAATGATAATATAGTTTTATCCTTATCTTAGTTAGTTCTTTCCTTAGTTTTTCTCCTTGTGTTCTGATTCCTAATCTTTCACAACGTAACATTTGTGGTGAAAGGTAGAAGTTAAAAGTATGTTAACTTTTGCAGTAATTGTCTTTAAAATCATATCTAATATCATTTTTTTATTAGTTGATAGCTTAAAAGTTAACTTTCAAATTTTTTTCATACAAAGACCAGTTAGACCAATTACTAAGGAGTTCTGAAAGTATGCCACAAGTAGCCAAAAAGAGCACCAGAAGCACCAACATGATGCAATGCATTGGTAAGCAATTTATTGAAAGAATTTTCTAACTGTGGATTAAAATCAAGAAAGACAGACCTCCAGTCACAAGTCATGAATAAACTATATTGTTTCTGAAAGTGTAGTCCAATCTATATCATGTCTCTACTAACCCCAAACACTCCCAAGATGTTCAAGAAACACCGATAAAAGTGACTATCCATAATAAAGTTCTTCCAGAACCACATCAAAGTATAACTTGCTACAAGGGTTCTTGAGCCCCTATGTCACGGATCTTAGCCTAGATCTGATGCTTATATATACATTGATGATAATGAAGCACCTAATCACTTAATATAGTTTATCAATGCAATAAAATTATTGCAGACTTTAGCGTGTCTTCTAGAAGTATTTCACCTTAACTTATGTCCAAAAGAGTTGAAACTAGCCATTCAACAATACAATTTGGATTCATCACATTGTTAAAATCAGAACATATATCCATTGAGTCAAGACGCATATGTTTCATCAAATATCTAACTGTGTTAAATCTTCAGAATTTGAAATAATTTTATTACCACAAACTGATAAGTTATACCATCGAAGTGATACAACTTTTCAAGAGTAGACTAGAAAGAAGTCGTTACAAAAAATTATTTATTTACATATCACTTATTACATACGTATCCGGATTCGTATGTGAAGTGAACATTAAATACAAATATTTACATATGGATTTAATTCAGTATGTAATTAGATATTACATACAGATTTTTTTCGTATATTTGTAAGTCAAAAGTGATTACATATGAATCTAATCAGTATGTAATTTTAGTGTCATGAAGCGAGAATAGTTACATATGAATTGTATTCGTATATAATATATTACATACAAAATTGCAAAAAACAACGGGAATAATTACATACAAAATCTATATATAAAGTATTACATACAAAATTATAAAAATAAAGTGTGTTCCATTCGTTGTTAGAAGTTATTGTGGTTTAATTAATTTTTAATTTAATTAAAGAAGAATTTATAATATTAAAATTATAAAAAATGAAAAAAAAGATAAAATAATATTAATATTAATATCAATAATAATATTTCATATTAATTATAACCATATTTAGAAAAAATATAATTGTTATAAATAATCATTATATTAATAAAATTAATAATATAATTATAATTATATTTTTCTGAATAGAATTGTAATTAATATAATTAATATTGAGATTATTATTATAATTAGTAATATTAATATTAATATTAATTAATTTATAGTATTGATAATGTGGTTGTAATTAAGAATATTAGAATTGATATTAATAATATTAGTTTTAGTATTTTTATTCGAATTATATTAATAATTTTTTTACCTGAAAGATGAATTTAACATGTTATATGAGGTACGTCACTTTTCCTTTCATTTTTGAAATCTAAGCAAGTTTGGCATTTCTCTCTCATTGTTCGAGTTCAACTTTTTTTTTTATCAGTAATAATAATTAAATAAATAAATACGAATCACTTCACTTCAGGGGTGGTTCAACCCTTATACAAAAAATACAATAACTAGTCTCTAACTAAAACTACAAAACTAACAAACTAAAACACTAACAGTATTAGAAAACCACTACATCAAGCTACCATTCTTATACATTCCAAAGATTCCAAACACCAACTGAAAAAGGGAAATAAAGAAGAACAAAATTTTCCAGAAATCCAAAACCAAACCTTAAACCTTTCATTCTTCTCGCACTCAGCTTCTCAAACTTTACCCTTTCAATCTAAAAGCCGTAGAACATGAGTGGACAAGTAAATTAAGGTATGTTCATCTTTGTTCGAAAAAACAAGTTGTTTGAGCTCTAAATCAACTACGATTTAGGATATTACATTTTTCTCTCGGTTTCCATATTAGTTGTGTGTTTGGTTTACATTCATTCATTTACCCTTTGATTGTTGGATTATCCCCTTTCATTCCACTTCGTAGTCGAGCCCTAACCCATTTTTGTGTGTCTATGTTCTATTAGCTCCAAATCGTCTAAATATTTCCTTCTATTAAACTTTGGAGTTGCCCTATCCATGTCATTTTGCTCTCCATTCGAGACTTAGTAGTATCTCTCTCTAATACATTTAATTTTCATTTTTTGTTGTTATTAATTTGTGTTCTTTCTTTAATTCACCTAAATCACAAAACAAAAATGGTGAAAACAGATATATTGGAGTTAAGTTACACACATGTTACGAGATTTCTGACATCCTTCCACAAAGGTAAGAAATGTTTTAACTCGTTACATATGTGTGATGTATATGTTAAAGGTAGTTACTGTGGTCCATATTTTTCTAGCATGCAACAAAAAATGCACAAACAAAAGAAATTATAGATTAGTTATTCTCTGATCCAATGTTTTGATTATGCATTTTTTAATTGAGAGATAGTAGTGATAATTAATATTGTTATAATTTGGCCATCAACCTTTCCTTTTCCCTATGATGTAATTTGTTATTGGCAACAATTTCTTAAACTAGGCAATAGGTTCAAAAACAATCCGGAAAACAATGAGTTTCTTGGTAAGATAAATGAATTATTCGTAAATTAATTTATGAAATGTATATTGTATAAATTTTCTAAATTTTTATTTTTAATTAATGGAAAAAATCCTTTTATTTCATTTTTCTCTTCTAAAAGATCTAAGGAGAAATGCAATTATAATAGATTCCATTTGGGCATGTCCCAGTTCTGGGAACCATTGATTGTAGTTGTTTCATAGAAATGAGTTGACATGATATAGCAATAAGCAGAAAATTTTGGGAATGTAAAAAGACAAACCTTTAGAACACTGAAATAAACTAGATCAAGAAAAGTGATACCAAATAACTAACAGGCATTTGCAGTGTGCTTTATCTTCGCCATAATTGGTAAAAGATGCATCTGAATATAGCCTCAAAACAGTGGTTCAAGGTCTTCTGCCAGATTTTCAAGAGACAATCCAGCTTGCTTTTTATATACTAGTTGCAGATATTGTTTAAAAGTCATACTTCATTCAGCAAAAAAATGTTGCCTAGTAATGATAGTTGAAACATATATTCAGGCTTCGAAAAAATGAAATATTTGTTTTTACCATCTTGAATAGAGAAACCATAGTTGAAATTTAGCCCGTGAGAAAGTTCCAACCGTGACAGTAACCATTATACAACTTATAAGAGAGTACATGTTAATCTCTGGAGTTCAATTCAGTTCGGTTAAAAAGTATAATTCATGACAAAAGATGAACGAACATAAAGTCTATTTATCTTGGTGACAACAATAACAATTGCATGACCAAATTCTAGAGCCTATATGAGAGATATATAACATTGACCCCATAACGAGTCGAACTACAAAACCCAAAAACAACAAGTTTATGAATACCGAGCAACATTTCATGTATGAATACAGAGTAAAAGTAACTCATGCAAATCATAATCCATTAAGAGATGAGAACTAGGATAAATTTGGAAAGACGTGGAGTGGTGGTGGAAAGTTCTTAGTGTTGCTTGTGTGGGAAGGAGGAAGAGTTTTACCGTCATTTGTTTTTTGATTGCTCTTTTGCCTGACGGGTTTGGAGTTTGTGCTTTAAGTGGCTGAGAGTGTTGTTTGTGTCTCACAGAGATCCTTCGTCAAACTAAATTCAGTTCAGGATGAGCTCGTCTTCTGAGTCGTTTAATGACGTGAGGAGAACTATCTGGGTAGGGATGGTGGGGGAAATTTGGAATCATAGGAACAATATCATTTTGAACAGGGGTGTGGCTGATGCGTCCGAAGTGTGTGCTTTGATGCAAGTAAAGGTCTGGACTTGGGTTTCTACAAAATCGCGTTATGCTCCGTTTTCCTTTTTCAGTTGGTTTCTGGTACCTTTGGAATGTATGAGTTTGGTCGCTTGAGGCGTTTCTTAGGCTACTAGTACGGTTAGCGCTTTGGTTTGTTTAGTCTGGTAGTTTTAGCTAGATGTTGGTTATTATTGCTTTCTTTGTATAAGGGTTGAACCACCCCTGAAGTGGTTCACATTTATTTATTTAATTGTTATTGCTAATAAAAAAAATGAGAACTATTTGAATGCTGTAATAATTGGTAATATAATTTAATTATCCACATGGAAGTTTTTAGATCTTTTGTGACAATATATATTATTAAAGTTGTACTCTTGAATTATTCTAGAACTTAATGAGATGGAATTCATAACTATAATTATTAACCCTTCACAAACGCTATTCAGACTAATTGCCATGAAAATAGAGTAGAATTTGTAACATATGATGAAGAGTACTTGAATTAACGTTATTGAACTTGTCTTGAAAACGAATAAAAGAGAGAGAGGTTAGAGAAAGAGTGTGACAAGAGATAAGATGGAAGGAGAGACATAATGCAAAATTGGTGTGTGAAAAAGGTTAATTTGATGTTACACTAGTTCTCTTATAAACTTATTCTGCCCTTGCTGTCATAACAAAGGATAATGTAGAAAGTCTCCATGATATGTTGATTCTTGATTTTAATGATCTCTAATGTCTCCTTTGGGTAAATTCAATGATCCCTTTTTGGTTAGTTGACTGAATTTGCCAAAAAAAATATGAAAGATGACTTCCACTCGTGATTTATGTTGCCTCTAAAATCAATATCTTCTATTGTTTTAACTTTAGCTAATTTTTTTAGATTGCATGGAATTTATTAGTTAAGCTCCTTGAACATCTAATCCTTCTTTCCCCTCAAAATATGAAACCATTCTCTACCTTCCAAATTCCTCCAAAACACTGAAAACCTTGTTGCAAGCTATCCTTGCTTTTTACCCACACCACACCCCAATAGCCCGTCAAATTCAAATAAATTCAATCCAACTTGCATATGTAAATCATACCCTTTCTTACTATATAATGAAAAAAAACATTTATAATAGCTTCATATAATGATTTTAATTCACTCATCATATTATGTAGATCATAGATTTAATCGACTTAAAAAATACACATTATAATAGTAATGTTTTTAGTAAGCATTAATTTTGATATTAGAAATGTTTTTTTCTTAAATTGAAATTGTTTGATTATTAAATTTCACTTAAACAAATTTATATTTGAAAAATTAGAAAGATGAAATGAAATTAATAAATCACATTGAAATGAAATGTAAGGGTAGCCCAAGGCCCAAATTTTCTTGTCCATTGATAGGTTTCTCATATGTTTTCTTGGTTAAGTGATTCTTTCTGATATATACTGTTCTACCATTCAAGGTATCTGTGTAGGCTCCTACAAATGAAAAAAGCCTCACCTTGGTGTCAAATTCATACATGCAAGTGTTAAGCATGCAATTAATGGTTTTGTAAATCATATAAGCTAAGCAATAAACTACTTGTCTTTTGTGACATGATTTGAAAATTAACAAGTGATTAGATGGATTTGTGGGGAGCAGAGTTTGGTAAACCATAATCTCATAATTTGGAAAATATATATAAAAGAATACTAATGCAGGTGAGGACCTGGCACGGTTAGGTAGGTAAGGTGAGCATTTGCTAGCGATGGAAGCAACTGATTCAAAGAAGCAATATAGTAATGTACAAAACACAAAAGTGCTTATTAACCACCACAATCAAATAAGCGTGTCACCACTCATCATGTTCATTCAAACACTGCAATCACTTACAAACACTCCAATTGGTTGTTTTTTGCTCTGCATGACATTACAAATTGTAATGACTATCCATTTTTTATTAACTGATAAAACCTAACCATACCTTTTCTGCTTATTCATTATCAATTACTTGCTAAAGACTTGAATTAATTTAAGTAAATGAAAATCTAAACAGCAATTTATATTTTTACTATATGCTTTTGTTGTTGATAAAATTTGTTGGCTTTTATTGAGTCAAAAGAAAATAAGGTAGCTGGGTTAGGATTGAAGATAGGTATCAGTCAAAAGATTAATTAAGCTAATTTTGAAATAACTAGCCTACACAGAAAATAAGTGATAGAAATGGATATATATGAACTTTCTTTTTCTTTATTCAGACAGTATTACAACTTTTGCTTGGGAAAGAGAATAAAAGATACACAACACGAGTCACATAAATTGTTTGTCAAGTTAGTGTTGATATTATTGGATAATATATTAGATATTTTGTGCAAAAGAATATGGATTAGGTATACTTACGAAGTATTTAGTGATCAGGAGGAAGAAAAGGAAGGCAAATCCTAACACAGAACTTTTCCACCTTCTGCAATAAATAAATAAAAAAGGAAACAAACTTACATTTAATTTGAGTTGGGTCAAAAAATAATTGCGTGAAAGAAATATAAATGACCTTTTGACATGCAGTAGGTAAGGTAGTCATGGAGTGTGAAAGAGTATCATTAATGTGATTGATTAATTAAGATTGTACCTAAACAAACCCAAAGCAGCCTAAAAGATTCCAACTAATAATGCAGCGGTGAAGGCAAAGTGTAAGTAAAGTTTGGGGTCTTATTTAGTTTTGTTCTAATTCTACAGATGGAGGATCCATTTTTAGTTTTGGGTGAATGATAAATTTTATCTGCAAAATATTAATGTTAAAATGCTTTCTCACTTACTATTATTCTTAATGAATGGTAAATTTTTCATCGATTCTAAATCTGTTTGTCTATAGATTTGAATCTTATCTGGTTTCACTGATGCTATATCATTCAATTAATGTGCCTTTCGATTTGCATTACCACCGGAACAGTTCCAAATCTGATTGTTTTTTCAAGCACTCAATGATACATACATCATCACAGTTTTTTAAGTATCTAACATTCTCCACTTTTAAAACTGTTTGGTTTAATATATTTTAATATACTGAACTCATATTTTAGTGGTTCAAATATTCTTTCTTGTTAGTTTTAGTAGTTATAATTTCTTTTCCAATTGTCTATGTTATAATGTTACAAATTAGGAAAAATAAAATTAGTAGTTGATGCACGAACACATATATAAGCATATCTTGTTATATATGTTTGCTAACTTAGGAAGCTCACACAGTGTCTCTTTGGCACCACAAATATCACGTGATGGAGGTTTGTCTTAAAACTTGGTTGATTTTTTTGTCAATTGTTTTATCAACAGAACATGGATCAATTTCCATCAAATTGTGGATGGAGGTATGATGGGTGTCATAGAAGAAGAGGTGCTTTGAAAGAGTGTTTTATATTAAGAGTTGAATGTTTATAACCAAAGCTTGCCAACAAGATTGCTATGACAATGATGGGGAATACTATGTTCGAGTAGTAAGTGTGATTGTAGAAGAATTTTTGGAGGAAAGAGTTGTTAAGGTTCACCTCTACAAACATGGTTTTAAACCTAATTATTAGATTTGGATTAATCATGGTGAACAAATGTCAGAAGGTGCTTTCGATAAGGATAGTGGTTTGGGAATGATGATGGTTTGGATAATGCTTATATTTTATAATTTGGATTGATGATTCTTGATGTTTGCAGAGGAAGATCACATGGAAGGATGAGGATGAGGAAAAAGTTAAGAAAAATTTCCATTCGAAAGCTTCTTATACCCTTTCACAGATGTTTAAAATGACTCGCCAAGAAGGTAACGACCGGAATAGATTGGAAATAGTGTTTGAAACAGTCTCCTGGAAAAGTGGAACATGCCTCTGTATCGATCAAAATGTGATACAACTATTCTCGGTTGCAATCCTTTCATGATCTTATGATTCAATATCTACTACCTGAAGTAGTAGCGATTGCACAACATATTTCAGCAACCAAATACTTAGCAATCAAATACTCAACAACCAAATACTCAACAAAATCATATGCAAAATAATGATCAACTGCAACATGACAATAATCATGATGAGCAACACAATTCACCTGCTCAAGATTATAAAATTTATTAGTTTCTTTAAAAACTTTGTAATGAATTGAATTTCTTTTTATTAGATGTTTTCTTTGGTTAGAATGAAATACATTTAGATATTTTGAACATTTGAAAATAGTATTTTATCATGCTTTTCAATATATGGTCAGGTATGAATGTTGATTAATATATGTCTTTGAATGCTTTTGAGTATATCTAGGTCTGGAAAAAAAGGTTTTCAATACTTTTAGATATGCAAAAAAGAAACAAAATTACACTTACATACGAATTTTTCTCGTATGTAATTACATACGGATTCTGAATTCGTATGTAACATTACCTACGGCATTTTTACATACAAATTTTTTCCGTATGTAATCCATATAAAATTATGTTTTTCATATGATATAATGTCTTACATACGGATTGGTGTTGTATGTAATACCAAATTTTCTTGTAGTGAGTTACGATGGAGGAAAGAGACAATGGAAGTGACTGAAATCCTGGGACAATCACTTACATACATGGTAATGATGAACACAATGACAGAAAGGAATCAACGAAGTAACTCGCTCCTTCAAATGTTTCATTTCACTTATGTATCTTTTCAAGGAAAGATGGACCAATATCCATTTGATGTATCATCTCCCTTCACTGCATAGTGTTGTTTACTCTAAGTTTCTTGAAGAAGGAGTAGAATGTTTCCAAATTTTGGACATATATGATACACGAATGCAATATGAGTATAGGATATATGATAAAGTAAATATATATATATATATATATATATATTATATAGAAATGAAAAATTAAATTTAAACAATGTTAAATATAAAATAGAAATTGTAAATCATTACTATAGTCTAGAAATAGAAATAGGCAGAATATTAATTTTATCCTTTTTCTTAACATCATGTGTAAATAAGACAACTTCTAAATCTTATTCATCAAGACAAAATAGTCATCTTTAGGTTTTCAACATCATCAAAGTCATCTCATGCATCTCCACTGAAGTCTTATATCTTAGTACTCTCCTGATTATTTCTTTTTCACTTTTCCTAATAAAAAGTTGTAAATTAATATGCACATAAACTAAGTTATCTACTCTTGTAGGATTCAATTTTTTTTCTTTTTAATGAGTGAGTGAATGAAAATATACTCCAATTTATTTAACAAAAAAAAAGTACATTAAGCTTCAATGTTAGCTTGAAGAAGGGGAGTACAAGAACCATGCATCACCTACTTAGGATTCAAAATGTCCACTTATCTTCAATTGAGTAAACTAATTTAGACAGACACAACTAGCAACAATGATCTTCATACATTCCACTTGAATTTGGATACATCAAAGCATCTTATTCAACAATTTTCACTACACCTTTACCCACAATCACACATGACTTATCATTACCAAGGTAAAATTTATCAACAGGTCCGGGGACATGCTTCTCAAAGAATTCTATTTATGAAGTGACATGAAAGGATGTTGTAGGCTCTAACATCCAAGAATTTTCCATGTTCTCTAAGGAACAAATCAGTGCATGCTCACTAACATAGAAGCAAAATTTTCCTCTACCTTCACCTCTTGATTCTTTGGTGCACTACTGCACTCATTTTTATAATGTCCATTCTTTCCACAATTCCAACACTCAATTGTCTTTGAGTTATGAAAATTATGATGATTCTTGAACCTGGCCCTCCTATCCTTGTGTTTAGCACATCCACTTCCTCTGGTTAAGTTTCTTCCTGTTGACTCTATATGTAAAACTGAAGAGGTTGAAGATTCACCTTATTCTCTATATCAAATCTCTTCACTAAGAACCAAATAAAAAACATCGTTGAATTTTAACTTGTAATTTCCCAATGAACTACTTATACATGTGACAGTAGCGTTCCAACTTTCTGATAAAGAAGATAAAAGTGTCAATGCTCATACTTTTTCATCGAATTTGATTCCAACTAAACTCAATATAACTCAATTGGGTTGTGATTATATTGAATTTATTGAGATGTTGAGCTATTAATGTACCTTTTGTCATTTGCAAATTAAATAACCATCTCATCAAATAAACTTTTTTCATACATATTACAAAGAGTTTTCATAAGACCCATCGTGGTTTTTTCTTTTACAATATTGAATAACATTGTGCGATAACGTCAAACGAATAATTTTGAGCATTTTCCGTCATTGTGAGATACCCTCTGGTTTGTTTTATGAGAGGTTGATTCAACTTTTTTAATGCAAATAATTTTCGATTTAGATCTTCCAAAAGTTAAAGTCCACGTGATCGAACTTTTCAATTTTCACATTTTCTTCCTTTGCAACCATTGCTCCTACTCAAATTTGATTTACTTTATATCATTTATAATAATAAACAGTAGAAACAATTTGAGTCTGATACTAGTTATTAGGAAATAACACACATTTTTTATAATCAAATTTATAAAAAAAATGTGGAATAATCAAACACAACCCACAACCCAAAAAATTATAAACGGGCGTTTACAAAATACTCTCCTCACAACCCAAAAAAATAAAATATTATTTCTCTCTTTATTCTTGTTGTTGTAGATTTTTTCATGATGATATGTATACATAATTTAGTATATAATCCTTACAATTTTTTCCTTGTATTTACACAATCATTTTATTTTGATAGGTTTTTTTTTTCAATAAATATGTTCTTCCGTGCATTTTGCTTACTTTTTATGACCAGGTTAACATTAAAAATATTTCTAAAGCTGTTATTGTATCTCTTCAAACCTTCCTAGTCTATTATATTCTCTCAATTTAAAAAAAAATGGAAAATATATTCTTAAAAATTGTAACTATCTTTGTGCATTTTAAAAAGTTGTTTTTTTTTAGTATAATGTATTTTAAAGTTATTATGTGTAACTGATTATCTATTTTGATTTTAAAGTTCTTATGTATATGGTGCATTTTAAATTCGTTTTGTGTTGTGAAATTTAAAGTTGTTATGTTAATTATCTGTTTAAAAATTTTAATTTGTTCTTCTTATTGTTCATTTTAAAGTTCATGTGTTTTGTCTGATATTTGTATATTTGCAAATTAGGACTCACAACATGTTTTGGCTAGAGTTGGATAGCATAGTTCAACCCCTTTTTATTTAGTTAAAAGACTAAACAAATTAAACAACTCATTTTATCCCTTCTAACATATATAAAGATGAATGTCAGTCGGCTTTCCTTAAGGACAGAGGGATTCTAGATAGTGTTCTAATGGCTAATGAGGTGATAGAGGACCTAATGAGGGGTGGGAGGAGTGGGTTGTGCTTTAAAGTGGATTGAAAAAGCATACGACTCAGTCCGATGGGTGTTCCTCTATGATATGTTACATAGGATGGGGTTTCACAATAAGTGGATTAAGTGGATTCAAGGATGCTTGGAAAGTGCTACTGTGTCTGTTCTTGTCAATGGGAGCCCTACAGAGGAATTCAAACCGTCAAGAGGGTTGAGACAGGGTGATCCCTTAGCCCCCTTCCTATTTATAGTGGTTGTCGAAGGTCTCGTCGTGCTAGTAAGACAAGTCGTGAAGTCCAACCTCCTATCAGGAATCAAATTTGGAAGAAAGGAGGTTGAACTGAGTATCCTACAGTTTGCAGATGATAGCTTGTTCTTATGCGAGGATACCTATAACAATGTGCTGACTCTGAAAGCTATCCTAAGGGGTTTTGAATTAGCCTCAGGATTAAAGATCAACTTTCATAAGTCAAAGCTAGTAGGCATAAATGTCCCTAGGAACAATGTTGTTTGTTATACAAAGACCTTGAACTGCGCACAGATGGGTATCCCGTTTACCTACTTGGGTTTGGAAGTGGGGGGGAACCCAAGGAAGAAAATTTTCTGGGAGCCGGTGTTGAACAAGCTTAAATCTAGACTAAACGTGTGGAAAGGGAGATTCTTATCTATGGCAGGAAGAATTTGTCTTATAAAATCTGTTATCACGGCTATACCACTTTATTATATGTCCTTGTTTAGAGCTCTGGAGGTGGTATGCAAAAGCATCATCAGTATTCAGAGGAGGTTTTTGTGGGGGTGGGGAAAGGAGAAAAGACCGATCTCTTGGATTAGCTGGAAAACTTTATGTAAATCGAGAGAGGAAGGAGGTTTGGGTCTCAGAGACATTCGAAAGTTCTATGTTGCGCTATTGGCAAAGTGGAAATGGCATTGTATTTCTAATGAGAAAGGGAGGTGGAAGGAGTGCTTGGAATCTAAGTATGGTTCGGAACTTGAGATCCCCCAAACATCTGCGAAGCTACAATCCTGGTGGTAGAGAGATTTATTGAGGGTATGTAAGGAGGGAAGAGGAGAAAGGTGGTTTCAAGAAGAAGTTGGATGGAAGCTAGGGAGCGGAGACAGAGTAAGGTTCTGGGAGGATATGTGGGTTGGAAACTCTACTCTCAAAACTATGTTCCCTAGATTATACTCTTTGTCGTTAAACCAAGGTCAAAAGGTGGAAGAGGTAGGTGTGTGGGAAGATTCGGCGTGGCAATGGACCTTAAGGTGGAGGCGTGCTAGATTTGAGTGGGAAATACCGATGGAAATAGAGCTTGGTAGGCACATCTCCAGTGCCAATGTACTTAAGGAAGAGATGGACACCCAGGTGTGGAGAGGTGATGAATCATGGTGCTTTTCGGTGTTCTCTGCTTACGAATGCTTAGCTAAGTATGAAAGGAGCCCCAATATTGATGTGTTCAAGCACCTATGGAAGATTAAGGCGTTCCCAAATGTGGTGCTAACAGCGTGGAGGGTATTCTTGGGTAGAATGCCAACAAGATAGTGTTTGAGTAGGAGAGGTGTGGTGTTGAACACTACGGTGTGCGCTTTATGTCAATCTAAGGAAGAGTCTTGCCAACACCTTTTCTTGGAATGCACACATGCATTGCGTGTTTGGTCCTTGTGCTTCAAATGGATTGGAATTCTCTTCGTCCAACATAAAGACCTTATATCTCACTTTGAGAGCTTTCACCTGGCGCATAGTAGTAATAAACAGAACCTGGTATGGAAAGGGGTATGGGCAGCTATAGTCCGGTGTTTATGGGAGCATAGAAACTCAGTTGTATTCAAGCAAGGAGTTGCAGACGCAGAAGAAGTGTTTCAAAAGGCCCATCTTAAATCATGGTTATGGATGAAACATAGGGCACATAACTTTAATTATGGCTTTGCAGAGTGGATTCTGAATCCAATGCCTTGCATTAGTAGCTATAAGTAAGCGGCAGTAAGTGAAATCAAGATGCCTTGAACGAGCAGGAAGGGGGGCAGTGTTGCTATGTCCTGGAGGAGGTAGGTAGTGAGAAGTGGGGTGACTGGGGGGTGTAGCAGATCTGATGTAGTATATGTGACGCACAAAGATACTCTGGAGGTAGCAGCCCATCAGCCTTGCTAATAGTAGTAGGTTATATGTAAAGCTTTATAAGGGCCTTAAGCGGCAGTTGGAGTTAAACCATGTAGTCTGTAATTCTGAAGTGGCTGGTGTACGTTGTTGATGACCCACTTATCACATTGAGGTGATGGTTGTGTTGGTTCACTGGTCTTGGTTGGAGTTGTTGGCTGACTTGGTGGTTGCTGGTGTTGTTGGCTTGTTGTTCTGCTGGTGCTGACAGTACTGATGTGTTGGTTGTGCTGGAGCTGATGGCTAGTTTGTTGGTCCGCTGGTTACCTTGTGTGTTGAGAGGCTGGGTGGAAGAAAGTGATGTTCACAGCTTTTTTATGGGCCCTCATACCTGGGTTGTTTTTATAGTGGATAGTTGGCCTAAGCACGACCGTGGTTGAAGCTTTGTGTGAACCTATAGATGGAATGGGAAATGGTTGTTGGATGTTGACTTCTATTAAGGAAATAATAATTATCAAATTATATGCAATTATTGTATGCAATATTGTACGATATTGTACCCAATTATATGCAATTAATTTAATAATGATAGAATCTCATGATTAGTATCCTACTTA
>Ga0123342_1005282_pt1 | contig 18906 bp, 13 predicted proteins | sample Turbeawhitnodule_FD_89960 | JGI IMG/M metagenome (GOLD analysis project Ga0123342, IMG submission 89960) | Root nodule microbial communities of legume samples collected from Mexico - Turtle bean Mexico white nodule | ecosystem: Host-associated > Plants > Roots > Nodule | place: Mexico: Nepantla...
ATTTTTCTCTACAATTAGGGTTCATCAAAACCTCTCTTTCTTCATTACGATTACGTGCGATTACGTACGCTACATTAAAGCATCACATCAGACAAGGAATATTCATCTTTATTTACTGTAATACCTCTGAGTCTTGGTTTATTTTTCCCTTCCAACATTTATGCTCATTTAAAACCTTTTGTGATAGTGATTGGGGCACATGTAGTGATTCAAGACAATCAGTGATTGGTTTTAGTGTGTATGTTCAAAATTTCCTCATATCTTGGAAATCAAAGAAGCAAGGAACAATGTCAAAGAATTCCTGTGAAGTTGAATACAGGGAATGACCACACTGTTACATGTGAAATTGAATGCTTAACATATCTTCTTCAAGATTTCAAAGTTACTTTTGAACAATCATCTCTTTTATACCATGACAATGAATTAACAAGATATATTGCAACAAATTCAGTGTTTCATGAGCATACGAAACACATGAAATAGATTATCACATTGTTAGGAAAAATTGAAGATTCTCATACATTTGCTTCCCATATCTACCACAGAGCAACTGACTGACATTTATACCAAAGTCTTAAGTCCTCGATCTTTGGATCTCATCAATATTTGCTCCCCAGCTTGTGGGGGGCTAAGAAAAGATATGGATACAAGGCTTCTAGAATGAAGCTACTATTAATTTTGTCTTTTCTAATTCTTAGTTGTTTCTCTTAGTACATATGTCTAGTCTTTATTTTGTCTTTTCTTATTTTAGCTTTTATTGACTCTTTATTTTACATGTTGTCTCTTTAGATAGACCTAGAATGAGTGTACTGCTTATATATATTTACCCTCTTTGCTTTGATTTAAATAAGAAAAATAAAATAGAAGAAATAGTTTTTCTCATATTCTTTGTCTTTCCTTTTTATCTTTGTTTATCTCAGTTTTTTTTTATAATATACAATTTAAAAGTGACATTAGAAGGTTTGGAAAATGTGTGCGATTCTAGGCCTTCAAATCAATCGTCGAGAAAGAAATCAATGCAAAAATGTTAAGGGATATTTGCTTTAAAGCATGGTTGGGATTTGAATTTATAGATGGGAAAATCTCTTTGCATCGCCTCATTCTTTTTTTTGTCCCCTCCAATAACATGTTACTTGGTGAAGCAAACCTAAACCTGTCTGCATTATTATGAAAGAACTTTTGGATTGCACAATCTAAAAATTAAAATTGACTTTCAAAATGTATAATTTGAAAGAAAAAAAATACTTATAAATTATACAGTTTAAAAGTCAAAATCCTTAACATGGTTTTAACTTTTAAATTATACATTCTAAATATATTCATTTTTCATGATGGGTTGCATAATTTAGAATATCAACAAATTGCACAATTTCAGATGAGCTCAAACTCATAAACCCACACTGCTGAAAAGAAAAAACCAAAGCCCAAACAATTTCTCCCCTTAGTGTAGTTCAATAGTGTCAAAATTCATCTCTCAATACCTGCACTTCCTTCGTGAGCTCTCCAGACCAACCAGAGAAAAAATCAAGAATGATGTCCATTGCCATATAATAGTAGAAGAGTAATTTGGATATTTTGAAATTTATGGGGTGTTGAGGGAAGTTATGGGGGTGCGAAAAGAAACACCCCCAATGAAATCCATATTGGGCCTAGACATTCTGCATTTGGTGGACTTAGGTACCGAGAATTTCCAATATTATCCAAAATTTATAATAAACTTCTGAAATACTGCACAATAAGAATTTCTACTATGAAAAAACATTTTCAGAAAATTTAAAATATATTTTGTAATACTTATTCTAAAAACATAAAATTTTGAGAGCATCCAAAATGGAGTTCAGATTCGCTGGTAGGTATGTTGTGTTTTCAAAATACATTGATTTTAATAAATTAAAAGGCTTTTAATATATCTTAAAATATCAAAATAAATATATTCTGAAGATACATTACAAGGACAACACCAAAATCTCAGCTGAAAAAGCTGAAAAAAGTTCTTTACGACAAGTTTTTGTTTGGCAAGGATGAGACCTAGGGAATGTTGCATGCGTGTGTGATGATTCATATATCATTTTACATGTTATCTTATTTGTGGTGTGGGGTGAAACAGATTCACTTCATTCTTCATAGGTTCATGTTTTAGGATCTGTTTTGTTTCCATTAATAGATTAAAAAAAAGTGTTTCACGAACTCACCGTTGAGCCAGCCAATTAATGATGCTTGTTTATTTCATTCAAACAAAAGAATATGTTTGAAACATGTCTGGTTTCTGTCTAAATCTTGCTAAATTTAATTTCCCACAAAACCCACAACTTTTTATTTGTTTTATTTAAAGAAAGAAATAAAAACTTGCTGCTATCAAAAGTAGGTATCATTTTGTTGCATTAATTATGGTAGGTGTAACAAATTTCAGAACTGTCCATTACCTAGCTACTTTGACTTGAGGAAGAAAACAACTACAATCACTCAATAAATATGAACAGACAGTATAGCTCATTTTTGTTTTTCAGTATAGCTCAGTTTCCATTCCTTTGCAATGTGAACAGACAGTGTGATGATCCTTGCCTACTACAGCTTTACAGCCAATGCAGGTAAGCTGTTTGACAAATTTCAATGTGCTATTGTTTGATTGAGTAGAAATTGAAATAGATCTTGTATGATCTCCATGGAAAAGTTCTCTGCTAGCATTCGGGATAATTGGCTCAAAAATTCTCAGAATCGGCTTGCTAATTTGATTCTCAAGATAGTATTTAGTATCTATAGGTATGTTGTTCTCTAGAACATGCCTTTACTTTGTACTTATCTTGGGTCTTTGTTAAACACTTTGTAATAACCAGAAGAGATAAATCCATTGGATTCATGAAAAGATCTGAAATTGTGTTCTTGACATACTCGATAGCTCCCTTAGTGTCCTTGTCAATCAGTATTTTGTGAAGACAATCATTCACCAGATTGTTTCAATACCTTAAGTGTCCATTTTGTCAAAGTTGTCTGGTTTTGTCCAAAGCAAACCAGCATATTTCTTCTTGCTAATCAATAGATATGGAAATAAACCTTCTCAAATTCTAGTTTGATGGGTTTTGTGAAAGTTTCACTCATATATTCGGCAGCTTCTCTCCCCAAGTTCATAGCCTGTTCTACAGCAGAAACACCCTCTTCTGCATCAGAAACACCAAATTGTACCATGACTGAATCTGTGTCTCCATATATTACCTCAGCATTGTGTTTATAGCCATTAAGTGTTCTAAATTTATCTTCCACAAGTTTTTTTGTGTGCTGAATCATCTGTGGACCATAGCTTGTTACACTCGATGATATTTCCAAAGATGGTAACTGACGAATGGTAGCCCCAGTAAAGCCATACACAGAATTTGCACTAATTTTCAGGGCCAGCTGCCTTCCATCTAGCACTGCCCTCTCCAGGGGATCCTTTGCCTCCTGTAAGTCTGCTTTTGCCCTTTTTCGGGCTGTTAATAGCTCTTCAAGTATTTCAGCAAGTATTCCCTTCTGCAGATGGAGTTCTGTTCACGGACTCTGGAGGGTTCAGAAGTCAGCAGAGTGCAATAACATAAATTATAGGCCATCATAATAGATGGATACAGGGATGCAAAATCTAACGTAGCAATTGGTCAGCCTTTGCCTCCAATACTGTGGCACCTTCAACCTGTTTGACATTAGGAATGACCAGATTCTTCTGTCTTGCCTTCCTAAGAAGTTGTGAAAGTACAATGCTTTGGCTTCTGGAAAGTAGAAAGGAAATTGGAAGACCTGTTACTCGAGCCATCTCCACATAGTTTTAAATCAACATCAATTTATCCAAAAGCCGCTGAGGGAGATATGTCTCGGACACTTCTTAAACGACATCCGTGTCGGACACACGTATCGGTGTCAATACTCGTATGACATTCGTAGGACATTTATTGGTGAAGTGTTCAATTTAAAAAATATTTATTGAATTTTTGAAAATTCTAACATGGTTCTAACACAATTTTAAAAGGTATAAATAGAATAATTTTCTAAAAACTCACATTTATTGTATAAATTTTTATTATGATTATAAAAATAAGGAATAAATTTTTTGAACCAGTCATGAAAAATATCTTCTTACTTCCAAAAGAATTTGAAACACACTTTTACACATAAATATTTATTTTCAATTTATATAATTTAAAATTATATAATATATAAATTAGTGTAATGTATCTTACATTTTTCCGGTGTCAGTATTCGTATTTGTATACATAGTGGTTGGAATTTCAATCCAATTTCCACCTACTATATTGCAATCAATCATGAAGCGTAGGGCAAAAAGTACATTGCTTTCATAAGTTAAGAAGCTCTTCATTCCCAGAAGTTAGTTCCATTCATTATTGGTCCGTAGGATGAATTTAAATCATGATAAAACAGATTGAAAATTTTGACCCGTTTCACCAAATGGTACATCAGGGATGATTCACCAACTTTTTCTAATTTTTATATTTTAAATTTTGTATTTTTAAATTTATATATATATAACACTTAGTCATATAATTATTTTTTTAATTTTTAGTTAATTAATATATTTAATTAGATAAATTAAAACAATTTGTTACCTTTACATGTTGAATTATCTATTATTATTAATAATTCTTAATTTATAAGTGTTAATGATTTAGGTTGTCAGATATTGAATCATTCAAATAATATAATAAAAATATTTAACTTTTTAATTCTTTTTAATTTTTAATTTAAAATAATGGAATCTCCACCTTTAAATGAAAGCTCACTTTGTCAGGTGTATACAAGAGTAATTTACTGTCATCTAATAGAAACTTTATCAAACTTTCCGTATGTATTTTCTAAAACATAATTTTAGTTACGAGAGAAAAAAAAAATTCAAAGAAAATTAATGGAGTTACATAAAAAAAAAAAGAGGGGTGGGCAAGGAAAAAGTTACAAAACAATGTTAAAATTTTCACTCTTTTACCTAATGTTAAAAATTACATAAATACTATTAACGGTTTTTCATGAATTATTGTATTTGAAATAAAATAAATAAAATGTGTATCTCTATTTTTTTTTTGTTCATCACTTAACAACTTTTACTTCTCTTCCATTTTACATTATTCCTAATAATAAAATGAGTGTTTTGGGGAGTACTTATCTATATGCCCAAAATAAATGTCACATATTAATTGAGAAATAGGCTTAGTTAGTATTTTTCATAATTTAAGCCTACATAAAATTTTGGTTTCATTAATTTTAATTACTTTTATTGAATTAACACTTTTTTTTCAATTATTTAAATTTAGTTACTCACACCAAAATTCAGTCAAAACATCAATTGATGCATTTATTTTGAAAAAAAAAAAATAGAAAATAATTTTCTTATACTTATTCAAATAAGTTTAGATACTACTTTATAATAATAAAAAGTCGTGCTTAAAATACAATTTTAAAAATAAATATTATTTTTTACGGTAAAAATGTCACATTCCAATGTAAGATTTAGTTATAAATTAAATTTATTCTAAAATCATAGAAATTATACGGGATTACACTATTTTTTAAAATTATTTATAGTTATATCTATTTTACTAATTTTATATACTTTAAAAATAACTACAGTTGTATTTAAAAAAGTTGCACCAATTGCTTTGACCCCAAAATTCCATCCAGCAATTGGTATAAATATGTTACCTAGATGTAACATATAATTGATTTATATACATTATATATAAAATGTATAAAATCTTTAAACAAAAATATAAAATAAAAGTAAAAGAAATATTGAACGGAATTCTAAGATGAACTTAATTTGAATTGAAAATTTTAGAGAAGCAATGCAAGCAATCCAAATTATACATTAGCTAAAAATATGAAGATAAAAATGCAATTAAACAAAAAATTATTTATCATCTTTTTGAAAATAATATATCAAGGTGATCTGGAAAACAAAGTATAAATGAAAGTGAACTGGAAAACAAAAAGATGAATGTTGACTAAATATTAATCAAGTAATTAAAATAAAAAGAATTTACAAAATAATATGATATTTAATGTTGTTAATGTATTTTTTTATTGTGATTTTGAATCTTTTATTTATTATTAATATATTTCATTATAAACCTAAAAAGGACAATTTGAATTAAACTCCAATTTTAGTTTAAAAGCAAGAAGGATTAAATCTTAAGGTGGAACTTTCCTTAAATCTATTTGTAGCCACATGCACACATACATCAATGCTCACTCTAATAAACCTAAATTCGGATCATATTTCAGATTTGATAAAATTTAAAATATACTTTTTTGTATTGTACAATTTAAAATATATTTTAACTTTTGTACAATTTAAATTGTTGAAAATGTTATAAAAAAATGGATTATATAATTCAAAACACAACATCAAAAGGAGAAGAAGCCAAGCCTTGGCCCAAGTGTTTTCTCTTATAAAAAAATACATAATACACAACAAATACAAGTATTTATACACTATCATGGTTGTGTACAAGCATCGGAGAATGCTGTGCCAATTCTTAAAACCTCAATGAATAATTATTACTAAACTACCTAATTTTCAACCTAATTCAATTTAAGTGACATGCACATGAGCCAAGCCTGTCAGGGAAATTACCTTCGTAGCATAATAACACCAGAAATTCAGATTTTCCCAAGTTTTTGCGACCATAATAATGCCAACTCTTCCCATTTACAAAGATGGTTTCCAACATCATCGTTCCATTGGTTGAGCATGTGCCAAATGGTGGCCATCCTCACCTGTGTAAGCAAAAAAATATGGAATATTAAGCCAGCATCCCAAAAATATGATGCTGAAAGAATGCAAATTATAGTATTTTATTTATGATTATTGAGCACTAACTAGATCCATTAATCTCCACATTATTCTAACTTCTAATTTAGGAGACCATTCATGAAAGGAAGAATATCAGATGGTACTGAAAAAAGGTATCAGAACAGAAAAATACCACTTTCTCCATCAGAAAGATCTGCAAGTTTCGCAATTGCATCAATAAGGGCTTGCTCATGATCCTGCGTTCATTTCATATCAATTATCTGTACACACACAATTTAAAAGAAAATACAAGAAATGGCACACTGACATATATATATTTGTCCCTTACCTTTAATACTTTCTTGACTTGCTCAATTTCAAGTGCATCAGGATGATTTGCATTGAATACCCTCTCTACCTGTCAAGTTCACCAGATACCTAAATATGTCAAATAAGATCAAACAATCTCTAAGAGTACTACTCTGATTGAACTGTTTTCAGTAACCTTCTTCACTAGCGTGTCTGTGTGAAGTATGTGTATATCATCTAGAGTCTTCTTTCCAATTCCATTCTGTGATGGAAAAAATTCCATTTTGGATTGCCCCTTTGTGGTTCCCCTACCTCTTACAGCTCCTGGAACACCGACACGCCCTACAGACCTACTCATTGCATTACCAGATCCGCGAAGACCCCCAACGTGATTGATTCCTGGATCCTCACCTACCCACTGAATATCTTCAGGAGAGATCTGCAGTGACAATAATATTTTCTGCATAAGCAAAAGACATTACAGTAGTAACAATGCACAGCATATCACGTGGATGGAAAAATCCATATTCTACACAGTATTGTACGTTCACTACATGCAAGGGCAGTGTTTTCAAATAACCACCACAGTTCAGGGTTAAAAAAAAATTGAAAATTTAGAACATGTTTTGACTACATATTTCATTTCATATATATAGTATCAACAGCTGCATTCATTAACTTCGAAGTATTAAGCATCATACAATTTCTATTCAGCCAGTTTTTATTCTCAATTTCAATGCCAAAAATAAAATAAAAAAAATTAAAGAGCAGCACAAGGTCATTTTCTTTGAGTAACCATTTCCTTAAAGATAAACACCCGTATACTTGGGGAATCCACCCTCAAACGCTAGCCATTAAGGGGAAGAACCAAACACTTATATACTCTATCGAACATCCCATACTACTTGATATGAGACTTTGGTACCCCATATTATCGAAGTCCCAATACCTCCTCTAAGAGACAATGCCTTTGAAACTGTCACTCTACAATACTTTTACCCGTGACACTCCACTTAATTTCCTCATAAATCATAACTATGTAGGTAGCTCTTTTTGAGACATCAACAACCAACTTTGATACCAATTGATAAGCACCTAAGTACTTGGAGAACTCACCCTTAAAAGCTAGCAATTACGGGGATAGAACTAGAAGCTAAAACTCCACTAAGCATCCCATTCTGCTTGATGTTGGACTTAAGCACCCGTTAGCACCCAAGTCCCTAACAAACTCTTTAGAACCAGTCATAGATATTAAATTACACATTGATATTCTCAAAATATAAATAATAATATCATGACATAAAAATTAATCTGTTCAAATTTTTAAGTAATATAATAGACCATTTTGGCAATGCTAAACTATTTGTTTCTATAAATATAAAATATTAATTCTGGTAAAATGTTCTTTAGCAGATAATAGATGAACCTTTAGCTGCCACAACATACTTGCTTAATCACTTTTAGAGAAGACTATTAAGCCTCTCTTTTTCAAAGAAATGGAATCAGCAACCCATTTTAGGAGAGGGGGAGCCATGAGAACATTAATGTCAAACTGTTCTCTTACTGCTTGATTGCCATTTCAAATTTCTTAATCCAAACATGTTTCCAACCATAATTTTGTAATTATAAGATTGAGATGATGATGTGTTAATCATAAGTACACAAGAATTTGACCACAGTAATCAGTATCAGATATACCTCCGAGAGATTAACCCATTCCCATGTTTCATTTGCAGTCCCCATGTCATAGACCAGAGCATATCGACCCTGAAAAGTTAGAAGTAAACATAAACCTCTCAGCTACATGCTAACTGAAACTAATTCTTAGTAAATTGGGAGAATAAGTACATCAGCTTGGTTGTAGTCAGAGACAATGGCTTCATAAAAGTTGTTGTCATCGGGCCATCGTGTTCGCACTTTCCTACCAACTAGTGAATCCTGTAATGCTCCCTTAGAAAGCTCACCCATATCAATACCAGAAGAAGCTCTATTAGGTACTTGATTCCTTCCACCAAGTCCAGATGACGGGTATTGCTTTATTGAAGATACACCCAGTAATACTTGGCCCTGCAAGTAAACAACAATGTTATTTAATTGTTATTTCTTAGTACTAAAAAGTGTAATCCACGTCTGCATAGGAGACAAACTCAAGCTCGGTAAAGCTAAACAGAAATGAAGAGCACTAAGAAAATTTATCATTTGCTTACAGGTTTGTGCTTCTTGCCCTTAGATCCAGAAACAGATCCTCGTTTTGCCACCAAAGATGGCTGAAGGGGTGCAGCCACAGGTTGGGGGTGAAATGGAGAAGGCCCATCAAAAATTTCTAAAGGAGTTGACGGCATTATCTTCTGCTTCTTACGAGATACAGATATAGTGGGAGTTGGAATTGAATCATGAATAGCTTGCCCAATATTCAACATACTAGGCTGATGGCCTCCTACCTGTTTCCACTCCCTAAAATAATGTTCAATAAGGTGTCGATTAAGAAAATAAAATTGCATATATGGAAAAAGCAATGACAATCCCACTTCTGAAGCATAGTTAAAAAAGAAGCCATGTTTCAAACTTTTATCAGACCTTATATTTCGTATTACTTCATCTGCATTAACATGACTTAGAAGTTCTCTGTGTTCTTCATTTGATAATCCTAGTTCTTTTCTAAGTTCTGTAATCAAACTTTCCTTCTCCTGAAGAAATGCAAGACATTTAGCAGTCATTTAAACCTGATCAAATCATCTCACAAATTTTAAATATATTAGATACGTGAATCAAATGAAAGAATATACCCAAGTAATGGCATCATCTTGAGCTTTAAAGGCTCGTAGAACTGCACTGTATGCTTCCTTCTCAAGTTGGTGAATTTGAGTTTCCATATCAATTTCACCATACATCATAGGGTATGAACCTCCAGCAGATCTTCCATTCCTTGCAGGATGTGCCCCTCTGGGGATTCTATTTTGATGAGTTGGTGGAAGATCATCATCAGTTCCTGAAATCAAGTGAATGCATGCAATGTAAGTATAACATGTGAGGCCAGATCATGAATCGTTGAAATAGGTGAAAAATCTCTGATTCTCAAGAAACAGGTTGTAAGTACAATTCGGAGCATCAAAAGTAACATGCGTGCATTTAATATTTCTACAAAGTTGGGACACACTCCATTAACCATAACAACTAACTAGATAAGACATACTATCTTAAGAGAGAGGATAAATAATTAAAAGCACCGAAATTTCCTCATGGGAACAACACAACCTATACATGCCAGCAGTACACTATATCATATAGAGAATTGTATGCAAATAGTTCCAAAAAAGAAAAGGATGGCAAATGGGGTTTAGAAAAAAAATTGAAGTCCTTGTAAACAAAGGGATAGACATTTATATCATTTTACATTTATAAAAAGTGTCATGCTTAAGTAGTTAAATTTATATGGCACCTTAAGGCAAAACAACCAAATAATTTCCTGCTTCTTCTTTCTGAAGCGTTTATTTATTGAGGCAAAGGCTTACTTACCTGTGACTCTCGAGTCATTAAAATGCCCAGGTTCTCAGGGCACCATTTTCTTCCTTTAAAGCCCATAGGAAGACAAGCTAACAAGTAAATTAACAAGAATATTTCTACCTTCATTATGGAATAATCACAACAAAAAAAGTTCATCCCGCTAGGTGAGGTCGGCTACATGAATCGCTCACTGCTACTGAGGTCAATTAAAGATCAAACTCTCAAGAATATTATTCACCATGAAATCCCGCTTTAACAACTTCCTCTAGTGTTCTTCTAGTCATCCCTCTCCCCCTTTTCACAGTACTTTAAACCATGCAATCTACTCTTCTAACTAGTTCTTTCAATGGTCTCCTTCACACATGCTCTCAAACCACCTTAACGAATCTGTCTTCCTCTTTACCTCAATCAATGTCACACCAATATTTCCAATAACACCATGGAACAAACCAATTAAAGTAAAATATTAATCCTTTTGTCCCTCAGGTCAAGCCACAGAACACGGAGAGTTGGTGCTATACCCATTAATCAAACACGCTAAAGTTGCTCTTAAGTTACTCGCTTTTACATACTCCGATTCCACAAACATAGGAAGACAACAATTTGGCGCCAATTGAAATCCCCACACTCATCAAGAAGAAGAAAACAAAAATGGGTAAAGTGAGAATGAAAAGCAAAGCCCTAACTCTATAATTACAACAAGTCTTCAGGATTTTGGCACAGATAGGAGATAAGTACGAAACTTGAAACTCACCACTGCTATCGTAGGGTTCGTAGTCCATAGCCAGTTTGCAGCGAAATTGAAGCACCGAGATTCAGGAGAAAAAGCGCAGAAACAAATATTGCAGCAAAACGGACGACAACAAGCGAGGATGGGAGGAACCAAACGTTGAAGGTAAAAGGAATCGTAGGTGGTCTGTTGAGTAGAACCTCTATTCGTCGGAATCCCAGACTAAGTTGTACTCCTTATTTTATATATATATATATATATATATATATATATATATATATATAATTATAAAAATAAGTATTATAATAATTATTAAAATGAAAAAAATTACTAAAAAATACATTCAAAGCTATAAACAAATGTTTACGTAAAAACCAGTAATAAAAAAATTATTAATTTTTATAATGTTATGATCGTATTGTCGTCACTCGTAACTTTACGTATAGTTACTTACAAATCATATAAGTTGGGTTTATATAAACAAAAATGGTGAATAAAAGATATTAAATAAATAATTAAAAAATAATCATATTATTAATTGTTATATATATATATATATAGTGGAAAGAGATTGTAGAAGTATAAATTTAGAATACTTCTTAAATATTCTTTTTCTATCCTATACTTTTCCATGTTCTATAATTTGTAAACAAACTAAAGTGTGCTTACAAATTATATTTTAATTTGATGGTTTTTTTAATTTTTTATTGGTAACACTATAAAAAAAATTATTTTTAACAAGGGTTATATTTAGTGATACCAACTGTTTTAACTTTCGATAAGTATATTATTCGCGATTTGTTTTTCTTCCGGAAGATCTAACATAATGGTTTTGAATAACTTCTGGAAGATCAATTATTTTTCGATGGTTCTGTAAACTCCGGTTTTCTTCTAAGGGTTTTCAAAAACTTCTAAGGGTTTTCAAAAACTCCATGTTACTTTCAAGGGTTTTCAAAACCTTGTTACTTTTAGGGGTTTTTTAAACCCTCATTATTTTAAAGAGTTTTGCAAATTTCCGTTACTTTCATTTTTTATGTTTTTTTAAATCATTTGTAGTTTTTTAATAGTTTATATTACAACTAAAAAATATAAAATACAAATATTTTGAAATTTTGAAAATTTAATTGGCTCCAATTTTTGTATTTTTTATTCTTAAAGGAAGTAACTAAATAAGTTCCCTAATAAGCACATCACTCATTAATTTTATTTTATTTTCAATTTTAAATTTCTTTCTTCAAAAAATATAAACCTAATAAATGTGTGTATTAACTTGATATGTTGTCAAATTTCAGCATAATAATACTAGTTTTATATAAACAAAATAATATTATCATAAAAAAAAGTTGATAATATTGTCACATGACTAAAATTCAATGCAAACATAAAATCTAACTAAGGAGAATACAAGTTTATATTTGTATTTGGGGAGGTTGAAAGTCCATCTTCATCATCAAAAGAAGCAACATTTTATTATTTTGTTGATTTTTTCCTCTCATTATTGAACATTTTACAAAGATAAATTCCTCTTAGTTTCAATTGCTAGTAAGTTTTCTTTTAACGGTCAAATCTCCTCCCTTATGATCTTGATAGAAGAATATGTAAAACCATGATACAATTATCTCCCAATTGCTAAGTTGTGATTTATTAGGTAGAGACACTCGTGCAATATATGATCATTGGGATGCTTCTTCTGATACATCTTTCACAAGTCAATTTGGCTTCTTTCATTACAAAGCAAGTTTTATTTAGTTTTTCAATATGTTTGCACCTTACTTTTTAAAATTCCTTCTTGCTCACCTATGTTTAGGTGGGAAAAATAGGGTATTTCATCTACAATAAAATAAAACAAGTTAGAATTATAGTAAAATTCATGAGCATCATCAACGTTTTCATCATCATAATCACTTTCTTCTTCATACTCTTTTTCAGTGATTTGTGTTAAATCTTTCTCATTATCTTTATTATGTTCATTATCATTTTCTAATTCATTGCCTACTACTTCTTCATATACACCTTCATCATATGTTAATTGACCAAGTAACTCGTCATTTGACACAGATTAAGTATTAGAAAGGTACCTTGATATGCAACCTCTAGTGTTTATTGATCATCAACCATATTTTTTACTTTTGTTTTAATGACAACCCACCAATATACTTTTTCCTTGGTTTTTTTAGGATAAGGTGTATAATATAACTAAATTGCATATGCTACAAATATGAAAGAATCATAATTTAAATACCTTTTATAATGATGAACCTCCACAATATCAAATTCTTTATTTACTTTTACACCATGATTCCTTTCAAAATCAAACCATTGATAGTTGAACACAATTAATTTTTATAGTTCCTAATCTAGAATCTAAAGTAGTTAGTAGCTAAAACATTGGTAACTAGATGTTAAATATCAATTTAAAAACTATTTTATAAATTGTTATTAATAATAGAAACTACTTTAGATATTAATAATTTTTTAGTTTATGAAATAATATCTATTTTATTCAATATAATAATTAATTATTACTTTAAAATTAGTTATAATTTAATGATTTTCCTGGTAGTACCTCACAATGACTTCTCCATTTAATCCTCACACAAAAATCTGGTTAAAAAATTTATACCAAATCATTCCATAAACCTAAAAAAATCAATTAAATCTTATATACAACATTATGTTCTATAATCTATGGAACAACTAAATTGTTAACATAATTCTTCAGTTAGAATGACACTATAACTACTACTCCTTCCATAAATTTGTATACATAACTAGAATGAAACATGAATTTCTCATATTATCCTTTCGAGTTTAAGTGAAATGTGTTTAACCATTACATCTAAGTTATTACTTGTTAGATTTATTTTGTTTTAAGTCGAAATATATTATTTAACATGGATTGGGTTTTAAGCTTTGAATCCGAGGCTGGAGATTCAACTTGCCTCCAATGTGGAAAGAAAAAAAAATCACTTTTGCAGGCCATGTAAGTCATCAAGATAACATGCTAACTAAGGAAGAAGAAAGTTGAAAATTCACATGAATCAAATAGTTGTTTTTTCTTAAATTTTTTATAAATAGATTACATATATATCGTTTTTTTAAGATATGAGTTTGTAGAGTGTAAGATCTGGAGATGTCAAATTGCAGGTATAAGTGACTAATATAATACATTTTTAAAAAAATACTAGTAAAAAGAGAAAGATGGATACATCTAAAATTCACATGCTTGAAACATATCTGCACAGTCAACAGAAAAAGAGAAAGGTGGGTGCATCTAAAATTCACATGCTTGAAACATATCTGCACAGTGAGCAGAAAAAGACAAAAACAGACAATCATATAATATTAAATTTGTTCAAAGGGGTACCTATAATATGGTAATGGAGAGGTGTGGTATATTCATATATCTTCTCTCTTGATTGCCCCAAAGGGACTTTGGCAATGGATTCAAGACCAACAAACCTTGAATCATCCGTTTCAGTTCCAAGTGTTCAAGAGTTAGCATTTCAAAGGCCAGAGAAAGTGCCACCAAGGTACATCAGAGATGAAGATGGTGATGACATCATTGGCCCTTACCCTTCTGATCCATCTCTTCGTGTACCCTGCATAGACATGGCAAAGTTGGTCAACGCCCATACACACCAACTCGAGCTTCAAAAGCTTCTCCTTGCCTGCAAAGACTGGGGTGTTTTTCAGGTACCACAATACACCTTTGATTCCAATTCAGAATGATTTCTTAGATAGTTATGGATTAGTATTTATTCTTAGATGGTTATGAAGTAGGTAGTAGTAACAACTTACTGCTTTCAATCACTTCACAAGCCAATGTGTTTTAGCATTCGTGCTGTTTATAATAAATTCAGATTTTTCTCTACTTGTTGGTTTGAAAATCAATGGCCTACTATATGCAATAGATCGAGCTGTATATATAATGTAACCTAAAACATTTCCATTTCAGTTTATATTTTTGACTGTCAAAATCCTTTACCCTTTTAGTTAAGGAATTCGAGAAATATTCTTATATTAGATGTATTCTCAGAAAAGTGAAGAACATAAGCCAAATCTGTGTATTTTTCGGTATTAGAAAGCTGATTGAACTGAACAAAAGGTAAGGGAGATATTATCACCATTCCTTTTACTTCATTGGTACCTGATTTTCTTCTCTTTTTTGCCTATAGCTGGTAAATCATGGAGTTTCAAATGCTTCCCTTAAGAACATGGGGAATCAAGTTCAGAGATTTTTTGAGCTTCCCTTGCAAGAGAAGAAGCGATGGGCGCAGAGATCAGGAAGCCTTGAAGGCTATGGCCAAGCATTTGTAACCTCAGAAGATCAAAAGCTAGATTGGAATGACATGATCTTTCTCAAATGCCTCCCCATTCAGAACAGAAAATTGGATTTGTGGCCACAAAACCCTCCTGAGTTTAGGTACATGAATAATAAATAGCTGAACTAAAGAGCTTAGTGATGCCAATAGTTGTTTATAATGTGCTAGAGAAGATCCACATTAATTACTTACCTGTTTCCTTGCTCTTATTTCTCCTCTTGATTGTTTTATTCAAGAAATTCCAATGTGAAATTTCTATTCTCATGCTTGTAAGGGTGCCATTTTGCATTTGATTATCAGGGAAACATTAGAGAGATATTGTGAAGATATAAGGGAAGTTACAATTGCAATTATGAAGTTCATTACTATGTCTTTGGGGCTTCAAGATACACAGATATCAGAAAGTTTCCGAGAAGGACTATATGATATAAGGATGAATTGCTACCCACCCTGTCCAGAGCCTGAAAGAGTTCTTGGGATTATGCCTCATGCTGACAATTCTGGGATCACTCTCTTGCTTGACTGCACTGATTTTTCAGGGTTGCAGTTCCTCAAAGATAAAAAATGGGTCAATGTTGAGCCTATAGAAGGGGCCATTGTTGTAAACATTGGCCAAATTATTGAGGTTTGTATTTGTGACTCATTAGGCAGCACATTCAATCATGGATAGATTACCGGAAGTTTGTTACAGATCAAATGAAAGGATAAATCAGTAGAACTACTGCATTATATTTGAGCAATAATTGCCATCACATTTTGTGCTTTGGAACATGAGATTTCCTCAAAATAAAAAATTACACTATGATCAGAAATCATTGTTTTTATGACTTGTAAGTGGTTGTCCTAAATCAACAAACTTTACAATATTTAGAAAAAAGTTAAAATAAAAAACCTGAGTTTGATGTCACATGTTTTTCCATCATGCAGGTGATGAGCAATGGGATATACAAAGCACCTGAGCACAGAGCTGTAGTAAATAAGTTGAAGGAAAGGTTTTCAGTAGTGACATTCTGCTATCCAAGCCCTCATATGGACATTGGACCTTCTGACAAGCTTATAGGTGAAGGGAACGTAGCTGTATACAAGAAATTGACAAATGCAGAGTATTTCAGCAAGTTTTTCAACAGGGACCTTGATGAATCCTTTCTTGATAGTCTCAGATTATGATCAATGATGTTAAATTTGTACATCATTTCATTGCATCATTCCTAACTCACTTTCATTTTGGATCACACATTTGCACCACACACTTTCTTTATTTTCTCAGTCCAGAAAAGTGAAAGAATTATAGTTTCGGTTGGTTATACCTTATTGGATATGATGAAAAAAGGGACTTTGGGTGTTTGCATTATTGGGTGTCTTTGTATGAAATGTTATAAAGGATAATAAGAATTAAGTTTAATTACTTATAATTTTTTTCCTAGTTGAGAGTCTTAAATTTGCAGAAATTAAGGGTTTTAGGCATGTCCATATGTGGAAATGAAGGTAAAATGGGGAGACAAGAGGGCTTTGTTTGGCTGCAAAATAAGCCGGTTTTAGTCTTCCCTTCCAAAATAAAGATCACAAAAGGGCAGATCACACATGTATAGTGATATCTTGGTGGTTATATTCAGGATCTTAGGAACAATTGTTTCTTAAGGCATTCCATTTAGAATTGTCTAGGGTTTTGATGCCATGTAGGGCCAACATTAGGTTCATTGTTGCTAATTTATTCAAAAGAAAGTAAAAAAGGAGTCAAAGGATGAGAAGAGAGGCTTTAAAAATAATGGTAACTGAGGACTACCTGCTACAGTGATTGTGCTTTGGGAAAATCTGACGCCACAAAACTGACAACTTTCCAAGTGACACACCAAATCTCAGTGAAGTTCGGTCATGGATGATCGATTAATAAATCACTCAATTCCATGAGAAAGTGACTCACACAAGGCATGATGTAAATTACTTAATATGATATGCACAAGGAGGGCATGATGTAAATTACTTAATATGATATGTACAAGGAGGGTAAGTACGAACTAGACCATGATTCGATATATGGTTCAAGTTGTCCGACACCGCAAAGACCATTATGTCTAAATAAGAGACTAATCAGCGATCAAGCATTAGATAATACACTTTTAAGCATGATTCAATTCCCTAATTCAGTCCAATAACAAATGATTCATGATAATAATATAAATAGACACACAGATTCCAAGAATCAGGTATGTCATCATACAGTGTTAATAGCACCGAGTGCCGAATACCAAATTCGCACTTGAGCGTCAGAGTGCCTTTTGCAGGTACCATCTGAGCTTGAAGTTCACGGAGACCGAGAGGCAGAGTAATGAAGGGAGAAAAAGGAGTTTGTTTTAAGAGGAAGGGAGGAAGTGCAGACAGACCGACCAAGGACTAGTCTGAATCGTTCTCTTGGTTCCAACCTCGTTCGAGAACGATTGGCATCCACTGTGGGACCGAGAGAATTGGCGTGAAGAATAAGGTAGATAGTGTCAACTAGAAGCATGGTGAACGAGAAGATGTCAGATGTTGAGCAGATGACGCTCTTGATATCTCTGCAGAAGGAAATGGTTGACATGAAAACAAGGAATGAGAAAACTAAGCAGATGAATGAGGATGAAATTCTAGCTCTCCGAAAGGAGAATGAAGAGATGAAGAAGAAATTTGTAGAGGGGGGTCCATCATGCACTCTTTCCTCACCCGACTATTTTCTCCCTAAGGAGTGTTTTCGGCCGGGAAGGTTTTAATGAAACATTTCTCTTAAATCATGCGTATTAGCATATAAATTCAGGTACTTTACGACGCTTAGTTCGGTCAAGGACGCAACCTTAACCGGTATACCTTGTCGGCACCTAAAAGACTCAGTTCGATCAAGGACGTAACCTTAACCAATATACCCTGCAGACACTTACAAGACCCAGTTCGGTCAAGGACGTAACCTTAACCGTATACCCTACCGACACCTAAATGAATTGGTTTGGTTAAGAACGTAACCTTAATTGGTATACCCTACCAACATTTAAAAGACTTGGTTTGGTCAAGGACATAACCTTAACCGGTATACCCTACCAATCCTTAAACGCGTGGCTCAGTCCAAGACGAAATGTTAATCGGTATACCCTCCTGATACCTTAAAGACTTGGTTCAAACAACCACACCCAACCTCTTGACATGATCTTTAGCTCCTTCAACACCCCCCCCCCGCACACCCCCCCCCCCCGCGTCCTCCATCACTGTTTCCTTCCCCGCCCGCTCCTTCCCCCTCCTCTCGC
>Ga0123342_1005283_pt1 | contig 18904 bp, 7 predicted proteins | sample Turbeawhitnodule_FD_89960 | JGI IMG/M metagenome (GOLD analysis project Ga0123342, IMG submission 89960) | Root nodule microbial communities of legume samples collected from Mexico - Turtle bean Mexico white nodule | ecosystem: Host-associated > Plants > Roots > Nodule | place: Mexico: Nepantla...
AAAATATATAATCAGATTCAATAATTCTCAGATTAGGGTAATTTTCTTACATTAAGCAACAATTAAGTTCCAAAGTGTTCAATTTTCTCAATCATAAAAACTACACATTGGCACTTATCACTTTTCCAGGTTTACATGGACAATGTTTCTGCATTCAAAAAGTGAGGCCTACTCTACATTTAAGAAGCTAGCCAAGAGGCTACAAAACTCCTTCTGCAACAACATTGGTGCCATTAAGAGTGATCATGGTGGAAAATTCCAAAATGAGAAACAACCGATTCTGCGAAACAACCGATTGAAAATTTGTAACAATGTAAACTTCCTAAAGAGTGGAGGATTCCCAGAGATCTCTCAGAAGAAAACATCATTGGGAAAATTAATAAAGGTGTATCTACAAGGATGACAGTATAAAACTTATGCAAACATATGGCTTTTGTCTCCATAATTGAACCCAAGTCAATCAATGAAGCACTCAAGGATGAACATTGGATAGCTGTTATGCACGAGGAACTTAACCAATTTGTAAGGAATGATGTGTGGCTTCTGGTTCCTAGGACAGATCATATGAATGTCATAGGAACAAAGTGGGTATTCAAAAACAAGTCAGATGATACACGGGTAATCACAAGGAACAAGGCAAGACTTGTTGCAAAAGGATACAATCAAGAAGAAGGAATAGACTATGACAAAACTTTTGCACCAGTGGCAAGATTAGAGGTTGTGAGATTATTGTTAGCTTTTTCCTGCATGAATGGTTTCAAGCTATTCCAAATGGACGTAAAAAGTGTTTTCCTAAATGGGATTGTAAATGAGGAAATCTTTGTATCACAACCACCCGGGTTTGAAGACCATTTGTATCCCAAACATGTATACAAATTGAAAAAAGCTTTGTATGGTCTCAAGCAAATGCCTAGACAATGGTATGAAAGGTTAAGTAACTTTATGCTATCTCACAACTATGAAAGAGGAAAGATTGAAAAAACCCTTTTTATTAAAAAATCAAATTTTGTTGTTATCATGGTACAAATATATGTTGATGACATTATTTTTGGATCAACTAATGATAAATTATGTGAAGAATTTGTGACAGTAATGCAGGGGGAGTTTGAGATGTCAATGATGGGGGAACACTCTTTCTTTCTTGGACTACATGTCAAGCAATCAAAAAAGGACATCTTCTTAAATCAATCAAAGTATTGGAAGGATATACTCAAACGATTTGAAATGGAAAATTGCAAAGAAGTGTCAACACAAATGCCTACCAACTGCTATATGGATGCTGATGCAGTTGGAGTTATTATGGATCAAACAATATAGGGGGTTAATAGGATCCTTGCTTTATCTTACAGCTAGCAGGCCAGATATAATGTTTATTGTGTGCCTTTGTGCTAGATTCCAGGGAGTCACATCTCAAAGCTGCTAAAAAGATTTTAAAATATTTGAAAGGAACATCTATTGTTGGGTTATGGTATCCTTCTCATTCACTTATACAACTTATTGGGTATTCTGATTCTGACTTTGCAAGTTGCAAGCTAGACAAGAAGATTACTAGTGGAACCTATCATCTTCTTGGCTCAGGTTTGATATCATGGCATAGCAAGAAGCAAGCCTGTGTAGCCCTTTCCACTACTGAAGCACAGTACATAGCAGTAGGAAGTTGTTGTGCTCAGATTTTGTGAATCAAGCAGCAACTGGAAGACTTTGGGTTAAAAGTCAGCAAGGTTCCATTATTCTATGACAATACAAGTGCAAACAACCTCACAAAAAATCAAGTTCAGCACTCCAGAACCAAACATATTGAGATCCGACATCACTTTTTTCGTGATCATGTAAATAATGGTGATTGTGAAGTGCAATTCATTGCCACTGAAAGACCGCTTGCAGACATCTTCACCAAACCTCTATCTAAGGACAGGTTTTTCTCATTAAGGAATGAGTTAGTAATCATTGATTCACAAGCTTTACCTTAATCTTTTTATATTGTTTTTATCCCTTCTTAGACTCTATTTGTGAAGAAAAATAGGGGTAGAAGTGGCTTTGAGATTGTAATCATCTAATTCCCACACTTATTCTATTTAACAACTGCTTAGGTGTATGATAAATTGTTGAACTCTGGTAATTTTAACCGGTTAATCCTATGTTTTAACAAGTTGTTTTTCTGTTGTTGCATGTGTGTGTAACTGGTTTTCACACTGATTAGGTTGATGTTCCTGTTTGGAAATCATCTAGTGGAAACTAGTTTTGTGATACTTGATATATCTGGAATAGATTATCTCTTGTACCTGCATTTTTTGTGATTTCAGGTTGTGCCAAATTCTAAACAGAACTTCCTAAAGCAACCCAAAGATTTGTTTTCATCAAATAGATGGAGAATGTTGAAAATGAAGTTTTGATGACTCCAAATCCATGAAGACAACTTGAAAACTTTGTTGTTGTGTTTATGGTTTAGTTTTAGGTAGTTTAGAATTTGCTAGATACACTCCTAATCAATTCACAACTAAATCAATTTGGTTTTAAAAAGGAAATTTTTTTTTCAAAGCTAAATGAAAAACAACTTGTTGATTTCTTATTTTAATCGGTTAGGTCAGATGATTGTTCTGACTGTGTGTAAAGTCAAAGAGGGTATGTGTTCTTGATGGTCAAGATCACCTATTTGAAGTTGTGGTGTGTTGTAATCTGTTGTTGGTTACCTAGTGAATACCTAGTAGTTTTCTAGGAACTGGATGTAGCTCTAATATGGAGTGAATCAGTATAATTGTTTGTGTGATATTCTCTCTCTCTCTTAGTCATTCAAAATCTGTTTGACTTGTGATTTTATTTATGCTGTCATAAACAATCGGTTAAAACGCATTTTCAACCGATTGTTTTCCCGATAACAGTTTTAACAATTTTGCTTTCTTGGCTTATCTGATTCATTGATTTGTATATCAACATCAATCTTAGCCAGTATTTGCGAAAAACTTTCCTTAAACAATTCAACCTCCCTCTTGTTAAGTCCATTAATTCTTACAAATTGTTCAAATATAATAATTAAGTCTGAAGTTTAGATAAATATTATAATTATTTGGTTTTTATCTTGTTGTTTGATGTTTTCAATTTTTGTTTACACTCTCAATTCACTTACAATTTGTTTTTAATTCCTGAATTAATTTGAATAAGAAAGATATTAAAGATTGAATAAAATATACATGTCTTCTTATAATCAATCTAGGTTGTGATATGTAATGCAAATTTTAGAAAAAACATAAGATATTTAATTTCAAGAACGAAATTGAAAATCAACAACTAAAATGAGTACAATGTTGTTTCAAGCACAAACAATTCACCAAAGATCTTATAATTCACATGTTTTCTAACTTCGTCTACAAAAAAATCATTGCTTCTAATGAAATTCTCAACTTCATATTTGATACAAGACATTGTATCCACTCTCAGTTAATTGTTAAATTTGGCATAAGCTCACTAAAACCATTTTTTTTAAAAAGATACAAGAATGCTCACAACATCACACACACAAATTAGAAACTTATGGACTATCAAACGGTAAAAGCTTCTGAACAGCATCAAACAATTTGCACAACAAAGGTATATCAAACGTTTACCATCATATGAACCACAAAGTAGAAGACAAAAATACCTTTTACAGATTTGATTTCCAAGTCAATATCAACCGCTACATTTTAACCTTGTGTTGTGATTGTAATTTAAAACCTTGGTGAAGTCATATGGATAATAGTCATATAAAAAGGTTGGTCTCTCTATCAGTCTTCTTGAAACATTATTACATTATTAGTATTTCAAGAGTAAAATATGAACCAAACAGTACTAGATCATTATTATTTATTTATATTTCCACTTTACGCAGAATGAGATTAGCACCATATTGGGGTTGGATAGTAATCACGGGAGTTGGAGCATGAGTATAGGTCGAAGAGAGTTCAAACGAGAAACGTTGTAAAATCATTGACAAAGCAATCTTTGCTTCCATCAAGGAGAAGTTTTGTCCAATGCATATCCTAGGACCCCCTCCAAAGGGAATTAGTGAAGCTCTGCCCTTTGTTGCCTTTAGAACTCCTTCAGCAAATCTCTCAGGCTTGAACTCCTTAGCATCATCACCCCATAGCTCACAATCATGATGAACCAAAATTATTGGAATGGAAACTTGCATTCCAGCGACTAATGATAGGTTTCCAAGTTTCACATCTTTACTAACTTTTCGAGCAAGACCAATTACTGGTGGGTATAGCCTAAAAACCTCATTTAAAATCATGGTAACCTGTTGCAAAAATATTCTTAGTGCCTACGTAGAGCATGTTATTGGATATCAAATGATAAATGAACTTACAATCTTAAGGTGATTCAGTCCATCAAAATCTGGTTTTTGATTGCCAAAAACTTGTAAGACTTCTTCCCTTGCACGTGTTTGCCAATCAGGGTACATACTTAATAATATCATCGTCCAAACAAGCAAAGATGAAGTGGTTTCCTGCCCTGCAAAGTAAAATAACTTGCATTCCCCAATAACATCTTCAATATTCATTCCAACATTCTTGTTGTTTCCATGTTCTTGAATTTCCTTGTGATTTGACTCGAGAAGTATTCCTAACAAGTCATTTTTAGTGGCTTCACCTGCCTTTAGTGCTTTCTCTTTGTTATTAATAATATCCATAAGTGAAGCTTTTATTTCTTTGTCAATTGCCTTCATCCTTCTATGGGTTGTAGTAGGTACAAACCTACAAGTGAACACAACCAATCCTGTAGTAATCATGATCTACGGTTTTTTCAAAGATAAAGATAGTATGATTTTCCAAGTTGAAAGAGAGAGATATCACATAACATGTCACAGTATTTGGTAAAATGGTTGCCGTAAACAAGTTTCTTTGATTCTTAATGATAAGTACTGTTTCTAATCACAACATCCTTTACAAAAAATTTACACGTTTGGTTTAGTTAAATAAAGATAATCCAAAAAGCTTGATCACTTAAGTCTACCAAGTAGTCAGATATACACATTAGTCTTACCTCCATCCAGGGATGTAAACTTTAAGCATAAGTTGCACTGTTAGATCAGTTTGCTCTTTTAGAAGTTGAAATATTCTTCGTCCTTCTTCAAAACTACTTCCAAATGCTGTTCGAGAAATAGCGTCCCTAGCCAAATTCTGAAGGAAAGGCCATACGTCCATTTCACTTGATCCATCTGAAGACAACATTTTCTCCCAATTGCTAATCAGATCATCACAACATTTGATGAATAGTGGTAACATATCCTGAGGTGTAATAAAAAAATAGCAAAGTGTTAAAATATTCAATGTCAACTTTGGTTGGTAAATAACCAAACTTCACATAATGTTACTTGTAGGCGAACAGATGTTACTTGCAAGAGAATACATTTTTGTGGAGGAATTTTTACATGCAAACTAAAAATAACACACATGTGGAACACAAATTACTATGTCTTCCTCACGTTTTTGAATGGCAAATTAGTTATATAAGATCTATATCTAGTAATAGGAAACAAACCTTCAACTTCTCCAAATTGAAAGCAGGATTAATTATCTTTCTGTGCTTGCTCCACTTTTCTCCCTCGTGGCTTACAAGGCCAGGAGCTAGTAACCTGACTTGTGGATTCATATTAATCTTTTCGAAGTCATATGTCTTGTTTAATACATCTTTGATTAGCTCTGGATCAGTGATGGTCACCCTTGGTGCCGGTCCAAACCACATAAAAGATTTTTTCCCTACACACCATCAACAAACAATACCAATACGCTTAAATTAAATATGAAAGGGAAGAGAGAAAAAAACCAAGAATCTAAAAGAATAGACAATTTTGTGTTGTGTGTGCTATTTGCCTTTTTGTGTGCCTGCCTATATCTTAGCCAAAAGTTGTTAAGCTTAAAGAATTAAGTCGTGTGATTTTTTAAATTAATCATGTGATGATATAACCAATAGCAGAAATTAAAGAAAATAAAATTGTCTTCATTAAAAACTTGGAAATCAGAGGAAACTACTCTGTACAATGCGATAGAAGGACTCTGAAGAAAACAAAAAAAAATTAGACCCAAATCTGAGGACCAGCTCCTTACTCAGAAACACCAGGACCAATTACTCATCTCATTGATGTAAATATGGCTACAAGGCTTCTAATTCATTTTTGTAAAATTTTTAAGCATATACTCCCCAATGATGAAACTAAACAAACATAATAACACAATGCATGTGGAACTGCAAAATGATAGGTACCAGACTGATATTCAAAATAGAATGATACAGAATAGAAACCACTCCTTACAATCTTGAGACAGAATGGTTCATTATGGAATGATCGAGTGTACACATAGGAAACAAGAAAAAATGCCCTTATTCTCATAAACCTTACTGCCTTTACCCTGATAATTGTGTCCATGAAGCTCTATATTCCTATACACGAGTTATGGGCCTATCAACACCCTCCCCTATATATTCCACCTTGTCTGGTGAAAATCTGGTAAGATATTGCACATGTTCTCAATTATTCCAGTTTATGAGAGCTTCATTCGAGTAATTGAGCAGCTTCCTGAGGGTCTCCGCCCCTTTGCAATAGTCACTTGTAATTTCCCATCCTCTGAGAGGAATTTGGAGAATTGTTTGCAAGAAACATCAACAACCACTGCTATCTATATTTGGGACATACGGAAAATTGGATGCACTTTAGCCTTCAAGGGCAGTTCCAGACTATAAGCCACTAGCCCTACCCTCTCAATGATAGCATAAGAACCATAGAACTTAGAACTAAGCTTTTCATTGACCGTTACACCAAGGTCCCAATCTGTATGGTGACCTTTCACATAAACTAAGTTGCTGATAAAAAAAAAAAAACATAAACTAAGTCCCCTACCTGAATTTCAAACTCTCTTCTCTCTATATTTGTATTTTTTTCTTCGTGTAAATCCCAATTTCATTCAAATCTTCGGTCATATATATTCAGATACTTTCTTTCCCATCAAAAAGAAAAGACCAACTACATATCCTCGTGCAAGGAAGGACAAATCCTTTGGGGCATTATGGTGTCATGTTTTTTAAGCATATTTAGACCTTCCCTGCCTACACCTTTGGCTTATGCAAAAAGGAACAGAGCATTAATCTGCTTTAGTTTAAATTTGTATGCCTTGAAAGTTCACCAGTATTCTTCTTCTTCATCCTGCATATCATGTGATGTTAAATTCTAGATGATTAAATATAAACCTAGTTTCATGTCATTTGTAATGACATACATCTCCAAATTATGATCATTATATTACTAATGGGATGTGACTGATGTTGATTACATTATGCAAGGTAAAAAAGTAGTTTGTTCTAACTAGTTTTACTATTCTAATTGGTCTTATCTCAAATTATTGTGACAGATTCAGTAAATGAATTCATCATATAATGAACAATTTTCATATAAATACATAATGTATTTGCAGATAACAGTTTGGTATCAGTGTGAAATGTCTCCCAGAGATTTTTCTGTCCTGCTGCAATTGTCTCTTCAGCTACAACTAGTTGGAGTTATAGGTGTTGATCAAAAGTTTAAATACATAAAAATAACCAATAAACTTTGAAATACTAGCTTATCAATGGAATCCACTTAGCTACTTCGTAGCTTTTGGAATTTGTCAACCTGGTGGGCACTTTTATGAGTTGTTTGGCAAGAAAAAATTAGAGGTGCAAAGATAGAATTGAATTGGAAAGAAATTTTAAAAATAGTGAACTTACTTTTTTTAATTTTTTTCATTTTCCAGCATTCGAACACGGTTTGGTAGGAAAATAGTGAACTACTTTACTGTATTATTTTTCATCTAAATTCACTTGTATCTTTATTTATTTTTATTTCTCTTCAACCAAACTCTTTTAACTTATTTCCAGATCAAAAATATTTGTTCTCCTCGGTACCAAATATACCATTAACCTTGGTCGAACATCTTGTACTCATTTTACATGCAAATAGAGAAAAAGAGCATCTAGTACATTTAAGTAATATTGAATTGAAGATACAATCATTACAGTACCTTATTACTACCCTTGTCTTTTTAATATCTGAGGATAGAGAAAAAACTAATCTTCTCTACCTTAAGCTATCCAAATCCGTGACATGTTAATCTGCCAGTAGAAAAAACATCGCATGCAAAGGTATCCCGAACTAATTCATGAACAAATAATTGCGAATCATGTGAGTGAAATATGCTGATCTAATCTGAACAACTATTATATCACACAGTGGTTGGAGAAAAGAAAAGAAGACCTCTAACTGAACAATGAAAGACAAAACAACAGTTTCAAAAAGACAATACTAGAATGAACCATAAGCTTACCATGTGTGTTGATACTGTGATGGAAAAAGGAAAACACACGCGGCACTATGTCGTGGGAGAAGAGATTCATGGGTTTGGAGAAGGCTTCCTTTCTCATCTTCGCAAAGTCTTTGGTGTCTCCAACCAAAAGCGTATATGGATTACCTTGAAGACCTTGCTCTCTGAGAAGCCTTTCAAGCCTCTTTGGAGTGAACCATACCCAATTTAGCATCATCCATGCCCATTTTAGTACCAATATCAGAACCAGTATCAGAATCAGCATCAGAATCGTGCTACACGCTGCTTCCATTTCTCTCTCAGAAGTTTGGTGGAGCAAACAAAACTGGGAAAAGTTGATGAATAGAGGAAGGTCAACAATAGACTTCGGAACATAATGCTTCTTTGGCTTTGAACATTCCTAGATATTCTCGTCGACAATGGATCAACTTTTTCTAACATTTTTTTTATTATTATGGGTCATGCTCCTTCTCCATCAACTCCCACAATAAATATTAATATTTATAATAAAAAAAAATCTCTTTAATAAAATCATAATCAAAATAAAATGCAAAATGTTTCAAAATTAAAAAAAATTATAAATTTTTATGTCAAATAAAATTATATAATTAGTAAGAGTACTAATATCTTAACAATGCAACTCCTAATAAGGAAAAGAAAAAAATAATCTTTTTAGTGAAATATAGATTTACATTAGAGTAATTTTTGAAAGATTCTAAAGTGATGTGGTGTATTTATGTATGTAGTTGTCAAAGTTTAAAACAAGAGTCTACAATCTTTGAGAATTTCTTTCATCTCCTCACAAATATCAATATTTTAGTAAAGATTATTGTTTTTAGACGATAATACTTTGACACTTTAATTTTTTCACATTCTCACTTGCCAACCACTAATATTATTATTTTACTTTAAAATTAAATTTATAATTATTTATATTAATTAAATATAATATTTTATTATTATAAAGGGTTATGGAATAGAAGTAAAAGAAAGAGAAGAGTGTGAAACTTATATTTTTTTTCTCCTTTTATTTTTAACAATTATAATTTGTAGCAATTCACTGCTGAGTTTTCAACATATTAAAACTCTAATTTTTTTAATTTAGTACTTAAAAAGAAAAAAGTTATTCGAAGTTAAATTTTGATTATTTTAATTTAAAACATCTTATCATTGTTTAGATATTAAAACCTTTCCACCGCTAATAAATAACTGGTCTGAAAACAAGGCTGGAAATTCAAGGAAGAAAAAGAAATTAATTAAACCAATTAAAAATCTTCCACGTTCATGAAAAAAAAAACCGTCCAATCTTATTTTTATTGTTGTTGTAAAGATGCTGAGACAATCACTTCAATATTCGGATAAACAATTTATTATTGCATTTTTATTGTTTTTGTAAAGATGCTGAGACAATCTCTTCAATCAGATAAACAATTGATTATTGATCGCATTTTTATTTTTCTTTCAAATTCCACTTCTAACGTTTGACCATTCTTCGATATTTAATATGTTGATGCAATAATAATAAAGTATCTTTGTTTTGATTATACCTAAATAGATTATTTTACTGTTGGACTGCAAATGTATATATCAATAGTATATCACCTTTTATAAGACGATGAATCAATTTTGGATTTCTAAGTAAATTATTTACTTACCTTAATGTATTTTTATACGACAATAATTTTTGGATACCCAAGTATCTAGAACCGTCCAGCTCTAGCGGTACATTTGCTTTTCTCACCATGCAACTTTTCATCTATCAGTGTCAAGATTCACGGCATTACTTGATTCATATGCTTCAATTTGTGTCTAATGAAAATTAGTAAAACAAAACAAACATTTATAACACATCTCAACATTTAGTGGTACCAGAAGACTAAACATTATCAGTAGTTATATCTAATTTTGACTGGGACAAAGCCCCACGTTTCACATTTAGAATCTACTAATTAGTAGGAAAATATAAGTTTGAAAGTCATCTTCTTTTTCACTCAATGTTGTTTTTTACAACTTTTTTTTAAATTAAAATATAAATAGAATTTTAAAATAAAATAATAATATTATCGGTTATAAAATTAGAAGTGTAACATCATGGATAATTCTGCAAGATTTGTCACCAAAATTCAACGTATTCTTTCTTGTAGTTATGGTTGTTTGTCTTTCAATTATTTAGGAGTTATATCTTTGTTGGTGCTCCAAAGTGTCAATCTCTAGTAAGTGTCTAATTTCAGTAATATTTCATATTAAAATATAGGCACTTAAGAGGTTCTATTGCTAATTTACATATAAAATAATCCCAAATTTAGTGTTAATTGTAGGTTTTTAAGGGAAGATTGAAGATTTGGATTAAAGAGGAATTATTTGAGCTAAAGAGAGAAAGCTAAACGGTCTCAGAATGCATAAAAGCGTCGAAAAAACCAATATTGCAACAGGGATTCTCACTTGAGCGAGAATGATTCAGTACAGTTTTCGAAAATCGATGCCTTTCTCGCTCAAGCGAGAATGCGTCAAACAAATTGGGCTTCTTTTAATGTTTTATCACTTAGCCTATCAGTGCGACACATGAAGCCATCTAACCCTAGTAAATTAGGTTAAATAGGGGGCTAAAGACTCAACCCTAGTGTGTCAGATTAAGATGATAACATCATTGAGTGACTTGTAACCCAATTGGGAGAATAGAAGGCTATAAGATGTGTGGCTAATTCTACCCTTTGGGATTTGAAGTAATTTATTCGAACTCTTATGTATTGAGGTGAGATTTAAATATCATATAATATTTTGTTATTGATTAATTATTGGTATTGTTGTTTTGCTTCTAAATAGTTGTGTCATGTTTGAGAATCTTAAATATGACTGAATGGTATTTTTAGGGTTCTGACCTAAACAACAATACTTAACATATTTGAGTGCTAAAAATAAACTTGAAATGTTAATTGCCATTAACGTCTGAGTGTGATTTTAAGTTGTTTTTATAAATATGTGAGGAATTGATATTTAGGAAACATTCTTAAGAATTTTATATGCGAGGAATCAATATAAATGACTTTTATACGGGATCAATTTCAATCAAAGAACATAATTTAATATGCTAATCAAAATACATACGAGTGAGACACATGAAACCTAATCCCTATTTTTCCAACTTGAAGCAACCAATTCTTTGTTTGTTTTCTTATTGATCATTGCCAATACAACCACTTTCAACACACTTTTTATTGTTCTGTTTTATATTTAGCAAACATTGTACTTGATAATGCAATTGTTCCTTGTGGGATCGATATTCGTCCTTAAGAACAATTATTACTTCTAACAACGCGGTGCACTTGCCGTAAAAAGTCATCAATAAGTCATCTATTGACAAATAGTGCGGAGCAGTAGTCCTTGAGAGTCTGGACGGTTAAGAGTTAACAATGAAGACAAAAATTACCTTTTAGTTTTTCTTCTCATCAATTTTGCTGGCTGGAACCGAACCGTCGTTATTGTGAGTGTCATTATAAATCAATTGTTTATAACAACAGTTCTAGAACTGTTGTTATAAAAATTGTCGTTATAAACCCACATTAACGACATGTGTAAAAACTGCCATTCTGCCAAATAAATAGAAAAATAAAAAACACTTATAACGACAGTTCTAGTTTGGAATCGTCGTTATAAGTGCTTATGGCGGGCTTTTAAAGACGGTCCCAGTGGGAATCATCATTAAAAGTGTATTTTTTTTAAAAAAAATATTTTATTATTATATACTCACTCTAATCTTGCATAAAATATGAAAGTGTACAAAATATAACTATATGAAAATGTTTTTGTCATTCTAAAGTGTTATATATGGTTACCTTAAGGTGCATCCAAGTGAGTTTCTTTGCATTTGTACTTGCACTTCTCCTCCCACTCAAGATGTTATATCTAGAATAAGCAATGAAATACTAGGAAACATCATGCAAAATTTCAGAATTTTCTGACAAGTATAATTATGAGAACTAAAACCTCAAAAACCCTAAAAATACCTAAATAATACTTAAAAAAAAAAAAGTAAACGATGGATTTTTTGAATTTTGGTGGACCCTAATCCCCTTTGGGAATGACCACGTGATTCGTTACCTCGTTTCGAGCAACTTTCATTTTTTACGCATCTCCATCCGATTTCTCTATCAAAATTTATGGCTGTTTGAAGTTTCTTCATGTTAATTTTTACCAACTCCAAATTTGTCACTCTTCTCTTTAATGTCAGGACTCCTCCATCAAATATCCACTAAATGAAATTCCCATAAAAAAATTTGGATCAAAAATTACTTTCTACCTATTTTAATGAATTTTACAATATTGCCTCAATTATGCAAACCAAATGAGCCTTGCTTTCTTTCTTTTTAGTGATAATACATACCTTAAACTATCCTAAACTACTAACTAATCAACACATAACATGCAAATATTTATTATAAAATAAATTAAAAAAATTAAAATACTAACTAACCTTCTATAGTGGTTTATGGTTTAGGTGTTGCCGGCATGCAGAGGTGTTGCCGCCGTGAAGGGTTGACGATGGAGGCAGTTATTTGCACGCACGTGCAGGAGAGATGCGGCAACCACCAGTGACGTCAGATGACACAGAGGGGAGGAGAGGCAACGTGGGGGTTGGGGAGCTTGGATGCTTGGTCGTGGGTGCAGCGGCGCGACACTCCACTGGTGAGTCCGAAAACGCTGGTGTGGCAAAGCCCACCGTGAAGACGAGAAGAAGAAAGGAAAGGTGCAGTGAAGAGGGTTTAGGGTTTAGAAGGAGAGGGAGGTGCAATAAAGACGCAAAGAAGAAAAGGGGGGTGCGGTGAAGAGGGGAAGAAGAAAGGGGAGGTACGGTGAAAAGGGAAGAAGAAAGGAAAGGGATGCGAGACAAAGAAGAATGAAGGAGTGAAGAAGACTGAAGGCACAAAAGAAGAAATGGGAGCGCGAGATTTTAAAAATAACCAATTAACGACGATTCAGGCTGGAACCGTTTTTAAAACCCTACAGGCACGCTTATAATGACGTTTCAGGGTGGAACCATCGTTAAAAATCCCACAGACACTCTTATAACAACGGTTCTAGCCTGAACCGTTGTTAAAAAGGCTAAATAATTAATTACAAGTTTGTCACCATGCTTTTTTTAACGATGGTTTTGTAAAAATCGTCTTTATATTAAGTCGTCGTATCAATATTTTGTACTAGTGAATGTTCTCCTTAGACAATCTCCTTAGTGCCTAAACATGATACTCGACACCGTCTTCATACCTTAACCAACTAGTTAGTGTTCGATTCTTTTAAATCCATGATAGTACAATTATAATTTTTAATTTATAAGAAAATATTATTAATTAGAATAAAAATTGAAGTATAAAAAATGTTCTGATCTCAAGTTCATTGAAATAACATCATTAGGATCATTATATCTCAAATATGTTTTGAAGCTTAGAGATCTATTATGATTTTGTATTTAAAAGATGTCTTAGAAGGGATGAAAGTATATTTAAATTGTCCGTAACATCAATTCTTTAATAATATGAGACTATTGGGCGTAGCGAAACAAGCCCCTACAAAAGTTCATATTTAGAACCACTTTTTCATTCCTATAGACGACATTAGTGTTTTGACTTAAGTTCGTTGAGATAATATTTAGAATCAATCACCACATTCAAAATATTATTCTTTTAGACTTCCATCATAGAACTGCATCCGAGAAGATATACTATACGAACCCTAACTAATTAATTACCTTAATTCTAAATAATTAATTACATTGGGTATTCAAATAAAAACTTAAAAATAAAAAATAATACTTACAACCATAACTTCAATTTAAAATATCAAATAAAAATCTTATTTTCAGGGCACGACTTCGTAAAAAAAAAAAAAAGCTTTTGAAGTACAACTTCAATATATGTATCAAAATGGCGTCCTAATATCTCATTTAAAAATTACTTTTTCAAACACAACTTACTCAATTATATAAATTTTTAAAAAGTTACTTATTCAAGTAAAAATTGTTGAAAATTACATCATTTCTACAAATTTTCCTAATATATTTTAAAAAAATAAAGATATTTTTAAACAAAAGATTTTAAATTGAAGAAAAGAATTAAAAAAAATCCAGTTAAAAGAGAATCTTCCACGCAGACATGTAATAAAAAAGAAAACTTTAAACTCTAATTTTCTTTTTCTCACCATGCAACTTTTCTTCCAAGCAGTGTCGATTCAAGCCATTATTACTTTATTCATACACTTCAATTTGGGTCTTGTTAAGATTAGTAAAACAAAACAAACATTTCTATTCCCTTCTCAACATTTTTACCGAGACAAAGCTTGAGATTTCACATGCAGAATCTAGAAAGTTAAAATTATTATATATTAAAAGTTAAGAAAAATAACTTTGAATACCCTCACCAATTTGTGTGAGAGCGGTGTGGTTTGAATATTATTAAAACAGATTATAAATAATAAATAATTTAATATATAATAAAAAATAATTTTAAATTTAATTTAATCTTATAAAAATTATAAAATAAATTTATACATTTATATATTATAAAATATTTCATTTTTAGTCGATATTAGATTTTAAATTACTAAAAATAAAATTTACCTATTTAGTTTTTTCTTTCTGTCAGTTTTGCTGACTGAAAGTATTGCTATCTTCTCTTTTTCCGTTCCTTCTTCTATTGCGTGCATGAGTTGAGTTGTCTTGTGTTTCCTTATCTGGGCGATGTGGGTTTTGACGTGCCAACATTTGTCACTACTCATCAAACTCATTAATTAAAAAGGAAGAAAAGGAAATTATAGTTCCGAATTTTAGAATATTCCAAAGCAATACAAATAATTTTTAAGTTGAATAATTATAACTTTTAAATTTATAAGAAAAATTAATTATTTAGGATTAAAACTAAAGTATGAAGTGAATTTATTATTGAGGGTTTCTTCGCAAACTTCACTAAAGAAAAATAATAATAAAAGAATAACTAAAACTTCTTCACAAGTTAATATTACTTTAAGTTACCTACGTGAGATTTTATAAAGATTCCTGTAAGAGAAAAAAAAATAGTTAATTTCTTCATAAATTAAAATTAATATATAAAAGTTAAAATAAAAAACTAAAAAGATTGCTTGAGAACTTTTTTACAAAAAAAAAAACTAATTTTAATTTGTAAAAAAGTTAATTTAATTTTTTTCTTTTGAAAGTATACGAAAAAACTCTATCAAATTAACTTATGCATAAATTAATTTAATTTTTCTTTTTTTCTCTCTCTTAAACACCTATCTTTGAAGTTTTGTTCTCAACATCCCCTAATAGCAACATAAGAACATATGACATTAACTTAATAAATGTTTATGCAAACTAAAACTATAATTTTTCTCATTCTTTAATTTTTTTCCTTTTTAAAATCTAATTTATGTTTTTAAGAAAATATACGACAACTCTAGTGACAAAAATAACGGGATTATTAAAAAAATAAAAATATTCAAAATAATATATATGCTAAATATATCTTTTATACCAAGAAAATTAAATATATTTTTTAAAATTATAATTATTAGTTGGCCATAAAATTAAGATTTTAAATTTTAATCATTCACTTTATATATATATATATATATATATATATATATATATATATATATATTACATAAAAAGAGAGAAGAAGAGTCCGTCCATTAAAAGAAATTTACTATAATTAGTTAAGATTTATTAAATATTTTATTTTTGATGAGAATGAAAAGTAGATAAATATATAATAATAGGTATATTTTTAATTTAATTAAAAATTTCATCTTCTTAACAATTTTTTCCCTAAATTCTCTTTACTTTCTTTAGTAATCTGAATTATGAAGTTATTTGTTATTCAAATAAATTATAACTCAAGAAGGAGGTGTTATTCAAATAAATTATATATTAAAAAAGGTGATACTTGGTAGATCAAGATTAATAAGTAAACATTTCTCCTAGTGTTATGTTGAATTATTTTTCTTCTTTTCTTTGGAATAGTTAATCTAAGAGTAATCTTGATTTCTTATGGAGAAATGTTGTTTGTATAATTAGTACTGTGAATTTCTATTTATTTACTAGAAAGTTGTTTAAATATGGAGTTACTTAGATTGTAAATTACATTACTACCTCCACGTAAGTCGTGTTAATTTATAACATTTATTCAATAGGATACTATTTTAGACATGTGAATTATATGGTATATGAAATTATGTGTTCATTAAAATATGATTATATACATTTGTGTAAAATTACTATAAGAAAAAATTAATTTATCTACGGAAGAATTTTGTAGGTAACAGCTAAAATCCATAGGTAAATCAGCATTATCTACGGATTATCCACGAAAATATGATATGAGTAGGTAATGTTGAATTTATCTACGAATTTGAGTAGTAAAAGTTTGTATATTAAATATTTTATAAACATTTAAATATTATTAATATACAAACATTTAAGTTACTTAGATTTGAGTAGTAAAAGTTCATAGGTAATAAGATCTGTGGGTAATAGTTGGTAGGTAATGCTGAATTTACCTACGGATTCAGATCTGTAGGTAATGTTGTTCGTAGGTAATATTTGTAGATAATGCTGAATTTACCTACGGATAAAAATTCGTAGATAATACTGATTTTTTTTGTAGTGAATTATTGGATAATCATAAACAAAGCTTTGTATAGTTAAAATTTTCAGTAGACCTTTTAAGCGTCTATTACACGTCTTTATGATAGACAACCTAATAAGACTGGTTGATTACATAACAAAATTTAGATTGAATGTCTTATTTATGATTTGAGTTATATATATTATATGTGATTTAAATTATCTAATAGTTGTACTATATAGTAAACCCTCTAAGCGTCTATAGTTTTATTCATGTTAGACAACTTGATGAACATATAACAGTTTTATTTTGTAGGTACATTTAACTTCAAAAGAAAACGAGGTAGATTGAATGAAGCTTTAGATTTTTTTTTAGATGAAAATATCATATTGTCTAATAAATCATCTAATGTATGGTATAATAAATCATCTAGTAGAAATGTTCTTGTAATACCTCTAACAGATCGTCTTCAATAAGAATTAAAACATAAACAAAGAAAAAGTAAGAGAAAGATCGGCATAAGGATTTATCCTAATTTAGTCAACCCGACCTACGTTTGATTCCTTTAAACAAATATATTTAAGAGCTTCCACTACCAACTTGTTATAACAAGTATTTTCAAATCTCTAGGTTATGATGAAATTAACACTTGTTCAGGTTACACCTTCTTAACCTACCCCTTGAGATTAAGAACTCTCAAAAGAAATAAGGAACATTCTCAAAGAGAGTACAAAAAAAGCTTACGTGCGTATAACATCACAAAGTGAAGAGTTAGAATGGTTTTGCACATAATCCAGAAGACCTAATGCTCTAAAGACTAGAGTATACGATTACACTGCAACACTTAGTATTTTCAACAAGATCACAATATATCTTTTTGTTGCTTGGCTTACCTTGCCATTTTCCTCCACCTTCAATCTCTTTATATCCGCACTTAGACACCTGAATGAATTGTTTAAGTTTGATATTAATTACAATATTCGCATATCTTCATCATTTTTGTGCTAAACGCTCAAAATAGAAAGCTTGGATTTGCAATCTTCTAATTTGGCTTATTAAACTCATTTCTCCCCCTTTTTTTTGACATAATCAAAATGAGATTTAACAAGAAATATTCAATGCAAATTTGATATTTAGAAAACATAAAGATTTAAAAAAAAAAAATTCTTTAAGAATGTTAGGAATGGAATTCCTTAAAGTTTATGACAAGAAGTAGCTCGAATCAAAAGATGAACCAAGTGATAAAGTTACATACAATACCTATTCAATTCTCAAGTGCTTAGGCTTCTGTATATGCAGTTAAAATAACTCCATGCAAGCAAACACTACTATAAGCTTAGCAAAACTCTAATATCCACAACACTCGAGCAATATCCAATCAAGATCAATAGGCCACTATATAGGTTGTAATGAGGCCAATGTGGAGATAGAAAAGTATGAGATAGGAAGTTTAAGAATTGTAAAGTATGAGATAGGAAGTTTAAGAATTGTAGAGAATAGAGAAGGAATGGAAAATGAATCAAAAGACTAAGGTGAGTAGACTATACTATTTTAAAATATTTAATATATTTTTTTTCATTTTGTCTTTCTAAACATTTTTGTTAAGGTGCTAGACGGTTTAGTCTTTGCTAAACGATCTAATTATTTCTAGACGGTTAATATCTTCCTTAATTATTTCTTTATACACATATAAAATAATTAATTATATAATAAAATAAGAATAATAAATATATCTATAATAAAAATGAAAATATTATTATAAATGTACCTGAGTGGAGAGATGGGGCCCAGGCACGGTCGGTTGACGTGGTGTAATTGCTGACGTGTTGATCTTCTTCTCCTTCGGTCGGTCCTTCCTTCTTGGTGTCTCCTTCGGTCGGGCGGGGGAGGGTACCTGTGAAGGCACTCCGACGCTCAAGTAAGTATGAGATTCTAAGTGTGGTTTAGTCAGTGAATGAA
>Ga0123342_1005284_pt1 | contig 18902 bp, 6 predicted proteins | sample Turbeawhitnodule_FD_89960 | JGI IMG/M metagenome (GOLD analysis project Ga0123342, IMG submission 89960) | Root nodule microbial communities of legume samples collected from Mexico - Turtle bean Mexico white nodule | ecosystem: Host-associated > Plants > Roots > Nodule | place: Mexico: Nepantla...
CCTGCTAGGGAGATGGGACCTAGAGAACTATTGAAGTCTTCTTCTCCTTCCTTCGGTCGGTCAAGTGACTGGGTGGTGAGCTGGGATTCTTCTCGTCCTCCTGCTTCTCCTTCGGCACTCGGCTGAACACTGGATGGTGGGGGTACCTGCGAAGGCACTCCGACGCTCAAGTTAGTAAAGCGGGTGGTCAGCTCTCAGGTAGGTGAACAATAATAAATGACATACCTTACTCCTTGGGATGCGTGCTATTTATATTATTCTAATGGCATACCTGTTGCTCCACATCGTAATCACCCCGCCTACGCTATTAATTGCTTTGTTTTCCACCCATTCCACTTCGTTGGTTCCCCAAAGAAGACACACCTTTTCCCTACTAAAATCCGAACACTTTGTCTCTTGTAAACACACCATGTCCACTTGCTCCCTGCTGATCAAGTCCCTGACATAATTCCTTTTTACGGCCCCGCCTACCCCTCTGATATTCAGACTAAAAATCTTCATTTACAAACTTGCTCCTTTTTTTCCACATCCTTCTCGTAGTCACTCCACCTTGATTAGATAACGAATAAATACCATTTAAAACAACATCTTCTCGATCAGAGAACGAAAACCCAACTTCTTTCCCTACTCCCCAGACACTTGCAGCCATATTCTTATCTGTGTTCACCCAGAAAATCCTGTTACAATTCTCAATTGCACTGTCAGAAGTGAATAAAGAATTCGACGAACTGCCTTTTTGGTGAACTAAAAAAACTTGATCCACTAAGGACTGTCTTCCTTCGACTTCTCCATCCAAACCCGACGAACTGCCCTTCGTAGCAACGTTGTTGCCCTCACCTTCCACTTCACCTTCCAAACCCGCCCCCAACCCCTCAAACAACCCTCCCGGAGGGAAAGCTCGCCCGCATTCTCTCGACTTTGACACCTCGGACCTCCTTGCCTCCTCCTCTTCATCTAACTTTTCAGGGGCTGCTGGTCCAATATCAATCAAACCTTGGACTACTGGAGACTTTGGAAGATCCTTTACAAGTGTTATCGAACACCCATCGACTCCATCTCCAGCCACTCTGGTCCCAGACTGTTCCAATTCGTACAAAGGTGGTCTTGTCCCTAACGAGTCCTTAACCCTAATCACAAAACTCGTCTGTTTCGAATCAAGCACGACTACTAGTTCTTCGTGACTACCATCCTGGACGCGCGAATTCTTTTTCAGCGGCTTCATAAGTGCACTTTGAATATTTAAAGCCCCAACCTCTCCTTTCCCACTTAAAGCACCTTTTTCCAAGCACCCAATCAAAGGGGAGCACTCCTTTAAAGAAGAGGGCCCACAGTCATTAACTTCTTGCACGTCTAATACTTGAAACGGCGCTCCAGCCCTCTCAGATCCACTCTTATTACACTTAATCACGCCTACACCAACATTACTCCTTGCCTTTTCATCTGCTGACTTGGTCTCCTTGGAAATAGCCACCTCCACGTATGAATCCACTTTCTCTTTCTTTGAAAAGCTAAGAGAATCGTGCCCACACACTGAATCCACTTTCTCTTTCATAGAAGAACCGTGCACATTCAATGGCCATCTTAAATGATCTTGATCCAATCCCTCATGCAGCTGGCGCCCCTTACCAAGACAAACTGAATCCAGCTTGCCCTAGACCGTCTCCTCATTCTCCATTCTTCCTTCTCCGACGGCGCCCACTCCTCCATCTCCGGCCACCCCAAGCTCCGACCCCACAGAATCACACAAACTAGCACCTACACTTCCTTCATCGAAGTTTGCTTCAATGTCTACCTCTGAAACGCCGCCATCCCATTTGCCAAGGCACCACTCCGGGACACTCACCTCTTCAACGAAGGCCACCTTGCACGGCCATCCATTGATACAAAACTCCTTCTCCATATTGACTGTTGTGCTGACCGTTGTTTTAACTCTAAACCGAGCAAACTCCACTGTTTCTCTTCTCTCAGTTGCTTCGTTTACCTCCACCACCTCCCCCACCACGGCCACTACTTTGGAAAAGTTGTGATTGCACCAGAATTGTAACGGGATTCCCTGCAGCGTATCCATGCATAACGTTCTTTCAGTACGAAAGAACCATCCCAAGGGGTAACCGTCGAGAAAACTTCATCAAACCAAGACCTGATATCTGCTATGATCTTCCTCAGACACCCTCCTTCGTCGCATGAAAGCAGAACGAACCTACCACCAAGATATCTCACTTTGACTAGGCTGAAACCTCCCATTACAAAGCTCTCTTTAATCGAATGCATGCTTGGAAGCTCCTTAAAACTACTGACATAGCTTCCTTCTAACCAAGCAGCCCGTTCTACCTCCACTGTAATCTGATAATCGAACTCACCCCCCAGAGAGTTGCTTACATTCTCACCTGTTCCGATCTTGACTACCCCCTCTGAAACAACTTGAGCGAACGAAACCTGCTCCGTCTGCTTCCCCTTCCCGCTCGTTGTGCTCAGCTTTGGGTTCCACTCGATTCTAGACCCTTCATTCCTTTGCTTCCTTGGTCCATCCTTCCTCTGATATTTGGGGAGGTTCACCTGCAGCTTCCAAGTGTCAATCCAGATTGCACTCAACTCTCTTTCCAGAGAAAAAACATCCTTCACTCCCTGGAACCTTACAAAACCAAACTTCCTATTCCTTGCATTGAGTTTTCTTGAAACGAAAACGTCCATAACCCTTCTCCACCTTTGGAAAACCTTCCAAAGATCTCTCTCCATGAAATGTTCGGAGAAGTTAGTAAAGAAAAAAGAAGTATCCGCCATTGTCTGAAAAAACTTTCCTCCCTCCCCGGAGCATGCACGATACTCTCTCTCTCACTTGATATATTAACAACGATAACAATTATATATATATATATATATATATATATATATTAACAACAACATTAAATAATAAATTACAACGAACAAAAAATTTAAGCACAATAAATAGCATTATCGTTTTATGTTACAACACAATTTTATTTTCTTAATAAAATTACAACAAAACCAAACATATAATATAAACAAATAATTTAAAACCAACAAAATTAATTTCTTAATTCTTCATACAACATGATTAATTTGCAATGTGTGCTAATAAACTCACAAATTTAGGGACTGATTCTATGGAAGATTTGAATCTGTTTGAAATTTTATCCTCTTCTATCAGACAGGAATTCTCCAGAAAATGGTTTAAGCTACTGGAATTTAGATTTACTTGATTTACCATGGATAGGTTTGATCCCCTTGAATTGTATTTTTTTTATTTTGCTTTAATGATGTTGTTCTCTTTATGGGCTAAAGTGGTGAATTTTGGAATGATAACCTAGCTCTGATGTTAAATATTTAAGAGAGAATAACTTTTTTTTCAAAAATTTAAATTTACAGCATATTTTACAAATAGTTGCTTTGAATAATTTCCTTCTAAAACTTCATCATTAACTTCTTCTTTTTTCCATTTCTTACTTTAGTTTTCTTTTCTATAGGCAAACCATATAATCTTACTCAAAATATACCACATGATTTCATACATAATAAAACAAAATCCTAAAGAAAATCAACCATATATATAAAAAATTAGCATATCAAAATCAAAATATTTTCACTCCATTCAAGACAATTCTACACTACAAAATCAAAACATCTCTTTGATAAACTTAAGAATATCACTATTTGTAACATCTATTAGATAACTATATTAATTATATTATCTTTAATTTTAAATATAATTAATTATTTTATTTTTAATTTTTAATGAGAGTTAAAAAATATTATCTTTTAACTCTTGTAATTAAATTCATATTTAATATATATATATATATGTCATATTTTATATAGATAAAATCAGAACATTAAAAAATAAATCACAAATTTTTTAAGAAATATTATAACTAAATAAAATGAAAATAAAAATAAAAATAATTAATAATAAGAAAAAATATTACAAAAATTAATTAAAAAAATATAATATATAATCATTAAAAAAACAAAAGAACCTTCTAATAGAGAAAGATTTGAATAAATTTATATGTATTTTATTAACCTTTTATTTTTTTTAATTATACATTATTTTACTTTTTTTCTTATATATATATATATATATATTATTCAATTTACTTCTAAATCCTATTTATTTATATTAATGTTATTTAATATAATCTCTAGTTATGCACGAATTATATTTATTTATTTATATACACATCTTATTTAATTTATTTTCAGTTACACATTAAATTTATTTATTTATATTTATATCATTTAATTTATTTTCAATGTATTGGTTCTCTTTATTTATTTATTTTTATATTTATGTCATTAATTTACTTCTAACATTGATCCTAATTATTCATTTATTTTTTATATATTTAAGTCACTTAATTTATTTTTAGTTATGCACTCGTTGTTTTTTTTTTATATTCATATTATGTAAGTTATCTCGAGAGTTATGTAGTGATTGTGCTTATTATTTATTTATATTTACATCAGTTAACTTATTTCCAGTTACACATTAACCTTGTTTATTACCTATTTATTTATATTTACATTTTTTTTCTAATTGCACACTAGTCCTATTTATTAGTTTATATTTATTTTATTTTAAAGTCCTATAATATACTATTCATATATAATTATTTATTTTTTTATTTTAATTCTTATTCTATTTTGTTTTGTACTATTCTTGAGAAAAAAAAATAATTATAATGGTACCAATGCTTTTAATGAAAAATACTCAACTACCTAATCACTTCCCAAGTAACTTTTGATGTTCATAGCGGATCATCATACGTGGAATATGGATCCATATGTTAATAAAGTGAGTTTGAGTCTTATAGTTGTAGGTCAAGTCATAGGCCCTTATTCTCTACATTATGTGTTAAGTTTTTTAAGAATGATATTTAAGGCTCACAAAGACCTACCTCCTTTTGTTTTCTTCTTCCAAATGTATCTATCGTACAAGTAGAAGTAGAACTTGCTCAGTAAAAGTTGTTCATAGAAAAATTTAGAAGATCTTCACTAGAATGATGACCTGTGGAGAATTTAGAATATTTAAAATATATAGATAGTTCAATACTTTGATGTATAACACTTGTTATAACCCATATAGTTTTGTAATATACTATGAATAATGATAAATATACTTATTCGCCCAACAACAATGACTATGTTCAGTTCCCTCAAACAACTCGCTCGAGAGTTTTTCACTAAGTGTTTTTCACCTTCCAATGTACACTTCTTTAGGTCCACAAGTGTTTTACACCTCTTCAGGTCACCCAACATTCTTATACCTCTACATGTAACCAAGTATTCTCTAACTCTCTAGGTACACCAAGTGTTCTCTATCTCTCTGGGTACACCCAATATTCTCTACCTCTTCAGGTACACCTAATATTCTTTACCTAACCAGGAAACCAGTCTTAATCTCCTCCTAATATCAAGATCTCTTAACAATTAGAAACCTCTTTATATAGAGAACAATGAAAGCTCTAAGGGTATACAGTGTGAAGGATTTACAATGGCTAAGCACACAATCTCACAATTTTCTCTGAATAGTAGATGTAAACTGTGTAAGCATTATTCTAATACACAACTGAATATCACTTGATGGTGGCCTGTCTTTTCCATTCTATGTACATTTGTTGTTGTGTTCTTCACCCTTAAGGTCTTTTATATAGGCATCCAAATGTGTGTATTGTAGCTTTAGGGTTTCTTCATTATTCATCTAGCCATTAGAAGCTTGATAAGGAAACAAATGCACCATGTATTATGCCTATAAGGTTTTTCAAAAAAATTCACTATCTTCCTCTAATATGAACATTAACACTTTAATCTTCATAACTTTAAGTATGAGCTCAATCTGCCATGTTGTTCTTCCTTTTCATTGCGCTAGACGCTCAATATGGTAAATCTTGCTCTAATTGATCTTTGCGTCTCTTGAGCGTGTGAGAGATTTCAAATTCTTTTTTATATAATTCAAATATAATCATTCACAATTTATTTCTATTTAATTTAATATCTACTTAAATCTCCCATGTCGATCTTCTCCTTGAATGCACTAGACACTTGGAGTGGAAACTTATGCACTAATGAAATCTATGTGTTCTTGAGTCATCATAAACATTTCAAATGTTTCTTTAATCATATTGATGTGAATGTTGAGGTTGAATCATTTCTACCTTTAGATATTATTTTTCTTTTTCTTGTTCCTCATATTCTATGTGTTAGACGCTCAATAAGAAAATGATTGGTTTTGTATAATTTTCACGTCTTTAAGATGTATTTGAATTTCAAATACTTTCTTCATTTGTATGAATTCGGTTCGTTGAGCTTTGACTATCTATGGACTTGGATATTTCTATTTTGCACTATTTATCTTCTTGTTCTTGGTAGACGCTCAATATGAAATGTTATATGAACTTTCAATGCGCTTTTCCACGTGTCTTCTCTTCAAATAATATTTCTCTATGAATATCTTCATTTTGTATATCCTTGATATTGCTTTGATATTCATTCACGTTATCCATGCCTATTAGCTTCCCCTATTTCCTATCAGACGTTGAAAGAGAAAACTTTTGCTTCTAACTCTGTGCATGTCTTTAAGTTCCCTTAATAGTTTCTAGGAACAAAATAAGTATTCATGAATAATGTGATTTACAATTTTAAACGTGGGTATCACTATAATAATATCTTAGAATATTTGTTCATTATATAAACTTTTTGTACTTAGATATTCCACAATTAATTTTGTGCTAAAAAAATTTCAAGTTAACATTCATTCAAAACAGTAAAGTGCAATTAGTTTTAACTTGAATATTATCTCATTAATTATATTTTGAAAAACCTTTGATATAGAAAGAATTCAAACTCTGGTTTTTGAAAGCTCTTACAGTGATAAACGCAGTGTCATAAAACATTCCAAGAATGTAAAAGAAGCCTGGACACTTCCCGGTTTATCTCATTTTGCCTGACGCTTGGAAGATGCATGTATTGTCTAATATGTATAGTTTCCAATATGCGTCAAATGCTTATGAGCATGTGTATCTGCTTTGAGTTGCCCATGGGGTTTGCATCTTATGTGAGCTCTTAAAGTGTTTCAAGACTTGGACCATTTGATATCATTATTCTTCAACTCCATAGTCTGATCCTTTGTCTTACATGTTCTCTTTACGAGCTTCGTCTTATGTGATGCCATTTCATCTTATGGTCTTTAATGTACAACAGTCATTCATTCCAATATTCTCTTTGACTATATTTGTTTCATGAAGGTTGGATCGTCTTGATCAGTGTTTACTACTATTTTGTCTAAGAAATTTTCTCTTGATGTATTGTCTATGATTCAAAATTCTTTCTTTGAGATTCAAAACACTCTATTTTCAAAACTTATATATTTTTCCCCTATTTGACATCATCAAAAAGAGTTCACAGAAAGAAATTGTCATAGCTACGAAAGGGAGTTGAGATGGTTATTTTTAGGGAAGATTGAAGTAATCTTAACTTAAGCCAGGTAAATATCTCAGAAAGAATTTTGAATCAAAGAGGAAAAAGATGCAACAAGTTGTTCAAGCTTCTGATTCTGTCTTTTTCTCATACCTCTTAGATGGTGTCAATCATCCTCTCTTTGTCTTCTAAAATTGTTGGACATGTTGGCACATTGTCCATGTACTTTGGTGACTGATTAGAGAAACTATCATACTTAGACAATACAAAAACCATTTCAGAATCCCTTTATTTTATGTACTGACATACTAACTGGTTTGGTAGATCATAATTTGAGTTATCCAGTCTCAGTGATACGTACAAATGATTCATCCAATGGATTTTCTATCTACCAAATCTTGTGCTAAGATAGTTAAATGCATCTCATATGACGATATGATTTAAGTTGTGGATGCTGATTAGATACACATGTGTCATCCAATACTCAAGAAAATGTTGATGAGATCATAACAATTGTTTCTAGAACTTTAGGTAGTTGACTTTTCTGAACTACCACTATCCACAGTTCAACCAATATTAAGGGAGCTAGAATGCCTCTTTAAAATTAAAAACTTGTTCAATTTGTAATGCTTGATTAATCATGTGCTGAACTTTGCTGAGCACATCTCAATCCATCCTTCCAGCTTCTATACTTGATTGATCATTGAGAATATCTTTCTGAACAATATTTAACTATGCATTTTTCTCCAAAAAATACTTGACTTCTTCAAAAGAGGGGCAATATAGGTAAAAATGACCAGCAATTCCATGTCGTAAAGATTGTCCCAATTTCCAGAAGTCGAAACTAGGTTCTTGGAAAAACGTCATTGTAAGATTGACTGGTGAATAAGTTTAAGTTGGCCTTAATGAAACAACAATGATTTCTTGGGTAGGGGTAGTGCAATTGTGCTATGATGCAACACCTTCACATTAATCTAGAATTAACAGGTGAAATCAGAAAAGAGCTTAATCGAGCATGAGCACATTGGCTCAAATATGGCCAAGCATGATGTTTGCAAACATTACTCTAATAACTCATGTATCTGACATAATCCTGGATAAAGCTCAATTGCTTTACTACATAACTCAAGAAATTACTATGGATATATTTGAATTGATTGCTCAAGAGATTCACAAATTTGTGATATCTCAAGTTAGTGCTAGAGGTACTGCAAAGTCTCTAGGCTTTCTAAGTTTAATTTATGAGTTATGCAAGGAATTTGGGGTACAAGTCCCAAACTATCCAGTATCCATGATCAATCCTCTCATCAACAAATCCTACATCTTGACTCACTACACCAATCTAGATGAAAATCAGGTGCCAAGAGGAAGGATAGTCATGCCAAGAAGAGAAAAGTCTATAGTTGAGTCTGTCATACCTGATATCCAACCTCTATCAAGATTAGAAGCTACCTTAGATCACATTCAATAGCAGTTGGTTGGCAATCACAAAGCCTACAATGTGATATTTGAAACTTTCTTTTCATTTTCTCAGTAGTAGCAGCAACACCACCACAAACCATTTGTTCCTTTTCCTTTGATGACATCAGACAAGTTCAATAGATTTGTATCCTGACTGGGAGATTCCATTGACTCTCAAAAGGGGGAAAATGTTGTTACAACTTCTACTTTCAAGGAAGCATTGATACATGAAGCAGAAAATCTACAAAACACTATAGTTATGATGTTAAGAAAGAGCAGTCAACCCAATTTGCACAACTTCAAGGAGCTGAAGGAATTTACCATCCACTGATTGTAGAAGAACCAGTGGAAGTTGACTCCTCTGCTACAACAATGAGGAATTTGTAAAAGACATCCTTGAAGCAATGAGTACACCCTAAGAAGCTGCAAATTCCAATGACCATGAGATAATTGAAATATTATCGATTTTTAAATATTTGTATAAGTAGTAATTAGATTTAATTGTATTTGATTATGTAATATGTTAGTATAGAAACTGAAATGCTTGATAAGTCACAAGTTACTGCATTAACATATTGTGAAAGACATCAGAAACACCAAAGTAAAGCATATTGAAGTGCAACATGTAATCCAAAAATTCACTCAAATCTTTAAGTCATTTCATCAATTGAATATTTATTTTATATACTTATTATATACATATTTTTCTAGTATAAAAGTAATGAGTATTTTTTTCAACACTAACTACAATGAGGTTGGTAGAGAAATGTGGCTTTGGTCAATGTTTCTCGGACAATAAGCTTATTATGTTATTTATTTACTATGTAACCAACCACTCATTAAGTGTGTTTGGGCTTCACTCGTCCATTTCAAAACCACTTTCCTTCTTTCCAAATTCTACTCACTCACCACGTAACAAACTTTAATTATCTCTTTTCATTGCTTCTCTAAAATTGTGTTTGTTTCTGCTAATATACTATACATGCAGATGGATATGCGAGTACTGTGTTTGCATCCAGTGATCACCGCAGAAAATGCGAGTGAGGACAGATGTGGAAATGAGATAACCCTCTCATTACATGTGAAGGAAGAAGTGCACCGAAAGCCACATGGATCTCTTAAAAAATACCATATTACCCTTAACTTTTCCATGTCAAGGCCTCGTGATGGATGACCTAAGAGTATTGTATTGTGTGTTTTCAGATAACCTTTGATGGAGCATGGTAAATAAAGATTTTTTAATTGATTATCCTTACCCACAAACTGATTACGTGAGAGAAAAGAGTCCAATAATCAATAATCGATTATAAGTTATTTTTTAAAAAAATAATTGATTATTTCTACGTCATAATTGATTACGCGTTATTTTTTTAAAGTATAATCGATTATCTATATGTCATAATTAATTATGTATTTTTTTAAAGGTTAATCAATTATCCATGTGTCATAATTATGGGTACATGTTGATATTAAATGGTAACCCATGTTTACCTAATTAGTAAATGTTTTTGTACAACCTTTTGGAATGAACACATTGTATTTTTTAAGGGTAATTGGTTATCCATGTGCTATAATCGATTATAAGGGTGTTTTCTAGTGTATAATCGATCATCCTTGGTTGATAATCGATGATGGCTCCATGTTGATACTAAATGGTGACTCATGTTTATGTAAGTGGTGACCCCTAATAATGGTTTTTGTAAAACTTTGTTGAATGAACACATTGAACCTAATGATGAAGGAGGACTATGAACCTCAATATCAACACACGTTTTGACAAGGTCCATGAAAGAATTGACGACATGTGACATCAAATTAATGACTTTTCACAACTTTATTGAATAATACATATTTCACTATATGATTGTTATTATTTTTCAGAACATTATTCTAATATCAATTTTTTTAATTCATACTATGGACTATCCTTTGGAATTTGTTCTACACCTTCTTTTTGCACTGGAACGTGGCTCCATTGAAATAGAGGAACTCTACTTGTTGGTCACACTCTGAGGATAGCATACAAAACAAGAGAAGTATTGAGTTTCAATCTAGTATTCAGAAATAACATACCTTTATCTGGGTCTCATGCCCCTTTTATAACTACTCTTGTAACAACTTTCACTCACGAGAATTTAATCTCAACCAGAAGCATACATTATGTTTAACATGTGCACCATTATTCTCGATGCTCCTTTTTTATTCTCAACAACTATTAATTAATATGTAACTAACATGTATTAATTAATATATAACTGACTTGCATATTATCACAAGAGATAAAATATCTCTTTATCTTCAGAATAATATGATAACAAATTTAAACAATAACAATTATATTTTTCATCTTCAAAATAATATGATAAGAGATCAAATATCTCTTTATCTTTTATCTTAACTACCTTTTTGGATTGACCAACATCTGAGTCGAGCTCACGACCCACCTCTCGAGCCCAAACACCAAGCTGACCTCCCCCAAATACCTACAACGAGGTTCCGAGCACTCATGTCCAATAAAAAAAAAGCCATAAAATGTGTTAATATTTCTATTTTTGTTATGTTTGTTATTCAAATAAAATTATTGATTAATTATATGGAAATTGACCAGCCATGAATGTAATCAAAAGTTAATCATTGACTCACTTAATCCGATTTACATTAAAATATTATATATAACATAATTTGATAACTTTAAGACATGAAGACATGAAGGGACCACGCACGAGCCGGAAAAGAAAAAATTGCCAGCAAGTGCATGCATGACAAGCTGTTCTTATTGACAAATAGAGACAATAAGCAAGCAGTAGTGGTGATTTCACATGTCCAATCAAATCATGTGATGTGTAAAATCCAAAAGAAAAACAGCTCGCTACTTATAAATTTGAAATTTGTCATGGTTTCTTTTTCAGAAATTAAGCCTGAACCTTTACAAAAATCCACTTATAAATGGGTGATAAAGTGTTATAATTTAGTAATATTTCATATAAAAAGATAGATATATATATAAATAATTTATTTTTATGTTATTTTTAGAAATTTAAGGAGAGATGAAGCAAAACAATATATTATGAATAAATATGTCATATTACCCAAGTCTAATTAGGTGAAACCCTAAAGGAGACAATCATCAAGAAAAACTGTTTTGAATGTTCTTTTTTTTGCTGTCCATGCTTGTAATAGTCACAATGAATGGCTAATTCTTTCTTTTAGGACTGAGAGTAATAAATTCAAACTCTTATGTATTAGGTGATAATATTTAGTTATTGATTGATGGTTGATATTATCATTTTATTCTCAAAGCCTGAAACTATTCATGAGTTTGATCCTTAGATTTGACTGGAAAGTACTTCTAAGCATCTGGCCTAAATAATAATGGTTAACATATTTCAATACTAAGAATAAATTTGAAATGTTAATTGTTTTACAACATCTGTGCGTAATGATAAGAAGTTTTTATAAATATGCGAGAAATCGATATTTAGGAGACACTTTTAATAATTTTGTACGCGAAGAATCGATATGAATGATTTTTATATGTGTATCAATGTCAATCAAGATGAAATGTTATGCCCAAGATTACAAACGAGTGAGATGTATTAACCTCATTCCCAATTATCTTAATTGAAATCCCTTATTTATTTTATTTTTTCATTTAATTTTCATGCAAATTTATGTCAATATTTTTCAAATTAAAATATTGTAGATATTCTTATACTTAGTTTTTATTTCTTTTATTTCTAAATATTTTTTTAAAGTATTTTTTTATGCAAATATTTTTAATTTTTTTAATTATTATTTTTATTTTGGTTATTGTACTTATTTTATTTATTTATTTATTGGTGTATTTATTTTATTTAGTTTTAATGTATTAATTATTTTACTTTATTTATTTTTTCTTAGTGTATTTATTTATTTTTTTATTTAGTTTACTGTATTAATTATTTTATTTTATTTAGTTTTACTGTATTTATTATTTTATTTTATTTAGTTTTAATATATTTATTATTTTATTCTAATTATTTTTTTTAATCTATTTATTTTATTTAGTGTTTATTTATTTTATTTAGTTTTAGTTTTCATTTTTGTTTTCTTTTGTTGTTTTTATTATATTTTATTTTAGTTTTTAGTTTATGTAGTTATTTTAAATTTATTTAGTTAGTTCTTTATAATTATAAGTTGTCGTTTTATTTTTATTTTTGTTTTAGTTTTCGTTTTATTTTTATTTTTATTTTTTATTTTATTTTATTCTTAGTAAGTATTTATTTTTTATTTTAAGTAAGTTTTTATTTTTATTTTTATTTTGTATTTTTTAGTTTTTATTTTTTGAATATTTTTCTTATTTTTTTAAATTTTTTTAGTTTTATTATTTTCTTACTTTTAGTTTTTATTTGAAGTAATTTTTTTTATATATTTTTTATACTCTTATTTTTTTTTCGTTTCTTTATTTTAAATTTTATGTTTTTGTTTATTTTTAAAATTTAGTTATTTTTTCATTATTTTAAATTTTTTGTTTTCTTTTATTTTTTTTTAAATAAATAAAAAAAATTAGGTAATTTTTTTCTTCCTATTTAAAATTTTTGGGTTTTTCTTTTTATTCAAAAAAAAACTTTTTATTATTTTTTTCTATCATAATCCTTATTTTAGTTTTATTATGATATATGGTATTAAGATAACAGTTTTTTTTATCAATTGTACGTAGATTTAGAAATTGAGAAGATAACTCAAAAGAATAAAAGTAAGAAAAGAAAGAAAAAGCAAGGAGATGTTAGAAAAGAATCTTCAATTACGTATACCTCTCACATTGAGATAATTCAAGAAGAAAAGTAACATGATTGAGGAAGGACAACCACCACCTAGAAGAACACTTGTTAAATCCTAAGGAGCAGTGGAATTGGAGTACCCAGTGTCACACAAAAGTAGGGTAGTCAATGGTCAAAGACTGAAGCCTTATTTAGGTGGTGAAATTGAAAGGATCATCACAGTGATTTTGGTTAAGGAGTTATAAAAGAAACAGACGTCAAGCTATAAAGAAGCGCTTGTTGGGAGGGAACCTAGTATTTTAATTATTATGTTTTGTTTTTATGTGTTTTGTTAGTTTTTGTTTTAGGTTGTGTTTGTGGTGAAACCAAGTTTGATGATCGCAGAACAGTTTGGATCGTATGTTGCATGACCCAGGGACATGTATTATTTTCTCGTTGGGGCAGGTCCAGCAGATGAAGAAGAACCATCTATAATTATAGATGAGGATTTTAACACAGGGCTGGATGAGTTTCTAAGAAGAGATCATTGAGCATAAAGCATGGTTTTATCTTTCTAGTTATTTCTTTTTAGTTTGTTTAATTATTATTTTTAGTTGTTTAATTTGCTTATATTTTTAGTTTTATTTTATTTGTTGAGTTGTTTTTCTAGTTTTATTTTGTTATTAAATAATATTGTGAGAACTGAAATATTAATTTGAATCGTGGGAGAATTATTAATTAGACTTTGTGTTTAAGATTAGAACAGTGAAATGATATAGATGCGGGTTGGAAAAGAAAATGTGTTGAATCCATATTCAAATTTAGTTGAGATTGTGGTACATGAAAATTTAGCAGGATGATTAGTTGGAACAAAGAATGACAAGAAATAAGGAAGCAAGTCAAGTAAGTGTGTGTGAATCTTAAATAGTTTGGGAGTATTGACAATTATGGTTGTTTGATTTTTTATTTTGTTACATCATAAAAGAGCATGAAAATGATTAAGGAATTTGTATTAATTAGAAACACTAGGTCAAATAGTCAACCTTTGTTTAAATTAATTATATCTATGTGATAGCCCTTTTTAAGCTAAGAATATTTTTTTGTCAATTATTACTACACCTTGAACCTTAACTGATATACTTCCCTACCTATTGACATATTTAAGGAAGTAGGACATAGATGTAATTTATATATAGAAAAAGAGAATGATTGGTTTTAGTTGTTTCAATAATTTAAGTATAAATAATTTATTTGGTTGGAAATAGGAATAATCTATTTCTATTATCATTGATTGAGAATATATATATATATATATATATTTCATGTTGAAATCATGAATAAATAAAGAAAATGGGGAAAAGTATTAAAGTCAAAGAAATTGGTGATTAGATAGCACATATGTACTGTGTTTGGATTGTAGGTATGTTTTTCTTCTTTTAAGTGTGCATTTTGTTATCTAAAAAACCAATATTTCTTTTGAAGCCTAACCTCATTATAACCATGTAGAAGACCTTAAGATTTGTGTTTCTAATGCGATTATGATATGGAGATGAAATAAAAACAATTGTGATTTGTTAGGATTCAATGGAAATTGAGAGAAAAATACTTACATATGAGAATATGAGAAGAAATTCCTTGATAAATTATCATTTCATTGTTTCAATTGTTATCCTCGAAGTTGATAGTATTTATATCTTGTTGTATTTGAAGTTGAAAGCATCATAAGTTTCTAATTTAATTTGTTATTTAGTAAATAAAGTTATTTTGATATTTAAACTCAAATATGATATATTTATATTCATTTACTTTGCTTGAGGACAAACAAGATTTTAGGTTGGAGAAGTTGATAAGTGCCATAATTTAGTAATATTTCATATAAAAAGATTGACCCTTTATAGACTTTAATTGATAAAATAGTAATAATTCAACCTCTAATGTAGGAATTTAAACTTTTGTACATATTTTTGGATTATGAGATGAGTAAGAACGATTTATTATAAATAAATATGTCACTTACCCTAAGTCCAATTAGGTTAAATAGAAAACGTGATGCATAATCCTAAACATCATTGGGGGAAACCAAATGAAGAATACCTAAAGGAGGCAACTGTCAAGGAGAAACACTTTGGATATTCTTTTCTTGTTGTTCATGCTTTTAATAGCCACAATGAGTGGTTGATTCTTTCCTTTGGGATTGATAGTAATATGTTCAAACTCTTATGTATTGAGGTGATATTTATCTATAATATTCAGTTCTTGATTGATGATTTGTATTATCATTTTATTCTCAAAGCTTGAAACTATTCAGGATTTTGATCCTTAGATTTGAATGGAAAGTACTTTTAAGCATCTGACCTAAATGATAATGTTTAACATATTTGAATGTTAATAATAAATTTGAAATGTTAATTGTTTTACAACATTTGTGTGTAATGATAAAGAGTTTTTTATAAATATGTGAGGAATCAATATTTAGGAGACCCTCTTACTAATTTTGTTTGCGAAGAATCGATATGATTTTTATATGTGCATCAATGTCAATCAAAATGGAATGTTATATGTTTAAAACTACAAACGAGTGAGAAGTATTAACTTCATTCCCAATTATCTTAATTGAAATCTTTTAATCATTTATTTTGTTTTCATTTAATTTTCATGCAAACTGATGTCAATATCTTCCGGATCAAATTATTGTACATATTCTTATACTTAGTGAATACCACTATTATGATTTTAAATAATTGTTTCTTGTGGGTTCGATATCCGTCCTTATAAACAAATTATTATTTCTGACTTAGTACACTTGTCGTAAAAGAGTCATCAATGGTCTAATTATCTTAAGCCATGTTAGACATTTACTTAAAAGAAGTTTCTCACTAAAATAGCTAACCAGAAACTAAAAAAATATGAATAAATCATTAACATTTTGAAATCAGCACTCCTTCAACCAAAAACTTGTTGAGACTAAAATAAACATTAGGAGATAAAAATGTCACTATTTTTAGTGATATACTAAAATTATCACCTTCATTAAATGAAGCCTATTTTTCTATGTAATTCAGTGATATGAATTTGAAATACTGTCTAAAATTGAAGTGCAAACTAAAGAAGTGGTACACCTCAACTAAAACTTCGTTGGAATTTCTTATGAAAGTCTCAGTGGGGGAGTTGCATCAAATCAATCTCTAATATCTCCTCCCGTAATTGAAATCCTAAGAGACTCCAAGCTATATAGTTATATTTGAGGTCATATTTTAGGTAGTGTTAGGCTTTAGTTTTAGCCAAATCAACATGACATTTGTACATAAAAGATAAGTAGGACCAAATCAGTAGTGTTATTTTTCATAACCATTCATAAGATTGTGAAGTATATATATTTCAACCTCAAGTTTTGGGGCGTTAGTGTTAAATGCCTTATTTAAATGGTGGTTGTTACATAAGTGAACATAAAAACCTCGTCACACATTATTTGAAGGTCGTATACAAGTCAGTCCTCCAAAGATAAATCTCATGTTGAGACAATCAATTAAGTCAACACACATGTATAAAATCCTGATATGAGTTGGATTGACACTAAACAAGAAACAACACATTAAGGAGGCTTAAGGACAATTCAATGGAGGATAATGTCATCCAAATGAAGAGCCAAACTCATATGAATCATGAGTGTCATGTCCTTAACACAAGCATATGGCAGAATTGAAAAGGAAAGCAAGAACAACTCAAAAACACGAATAGAAACACAATTGAATATATGTAATTGCTTAAACATAACAGAATTGGATGAAGAAATAATTCTACCGATTGAAATCAACCAAAGAACACAATGAACCAATTAGAAACTAGAAACAACACATGAACACAAACTAAACGGTGAAAAGATAAAGAACATTTAAAGAACTCTAAACTACCGATTGAAAACAAAAATGGAGATGAAAGGAATGAGACTTAGGTGGTTGAAGACCGACTAGAATGGAATTTAAAGATGATCACGCCACTTGGTGATGGAGCTCCAAGATGAGTGAAGGAATGTCGCCACTTGTAGCTCTCCAAAAGCACACAAGATGAGACTATAGCAAGGAGATCAAATCTCACAAGTTCTCTCTCAAATTGAGTAGAGTTTCTCTTTATCAATTAACCAAATCTGAATTTACATTAGCATGGCACCTCTATTTATAGTGTGAGGGTGCTGAAAAATAGGTGGGAAAATTCAAATGAAACTCATTTGAAATTCCCACAAAAAACAAGTCACATGGGAGGTGTGACATTTTTCTACTTTGGCACCTCCTAAAAACAACACCTACACCTACTCTTTATGTCACATGGAAGGTGTGACCTATCTTTATACATTGGCACCCCTTATTTTAATATCTACACCTTCCTCTAAAAACTATACAAAAGGAAATTACAAATAGAGACATCCAAAGATGCTCATTTATTTAATGCTTGGGCTTTGGGCTTGGGCCTCCATATTAATAATACTAATAAGAAGAACTTCAAGTTATTTGATCCTAGACAATTTTGTTGAATCAAGTGTGATCAAAAGCTTTGAAGAATCCAAATCCTAGTGTTTGATGAAAGGCTGAAGTTGCTTGAAGTTGCTGTTGTGTTTTTAGAGTAGGATCCGGGTAGTTTATCTTTGTAATCCACTCTTTATTGAATCTAACGCTTAAGTGTTTTCAAATCTTTTAAGTTTAAAGTGTTTTTCAAACTAAGTGAAAAACAACCTGTTGTTTTGTCGAAACAACCGATTGTTTTTCACTTAGGTGTTTTTGAAAAGGTTGAAAACTGTTTTGGTTTGTTGACTTGCTGTCAAACCAAAATAATGGATTGTTTTGTGAAATCAATCGATTGTTTGTTTGAAAATCTTAACAGAATCTGTTTTGTTAGTTAAGTGTGTTTTAAATGATTTTCAAACTGAATGCGCTCCTGTTTTAAATGCTTTGACCAATATTTGAAAGCTATAAATAGTTTATTAATGTTTTATAACAAACAAGAAAAGAGAAAAACAGATCTTAGTTTTTCAGAGATTGCTTTCAAGATTTGAGTTTTCACCTTTGAGCTTTGGTTTTCTCAAGAGAGAGTGGAATAGGATTACATCTGTATTGATTTCAGTTCATTTTGTAACAAGTGTAATTCGTTCTAAATACTTTGTACATTCTGGTGTTGTAAAGCCAAGAAGGGTTGTGTGCTCTTGAGGTTGTCAAGATCAACATTCTTGGTGGGTGTGCTAAGCCAAAGGAAGTGTGTTTCTTGAGGGGATCAAGG
>Ga0123342_1005285_pt1 | contig 18897 bp, 6 predicted proteins | sample Turbeawhitnodule_FD_89960 | JGI IMG/M metagenome (GOLD analysis project Ga0123342, IMG submission 89960) | Root nodule microbial communities of legume samples collected from Mexico - Turtle bean Mexico white nodule | ecosystem: Host-associated > Plants > Roots > Nodule | place: Mexico: Nepantla...
AATCTGTTTCATGTAAAATCAATCTGTTCTTTTTGCCTCTGGAATACTGAAAAATTGTGTGTTCTTGCGAAAATTTTATAAGCTCAATTCACCCCTCCCCTCTTGAACTTAGACACTAATAGATCCAACAATAACTATGTCAAATTTAATCAAAACAACAAAGCTTTACATCATTGATATCCCATGAAAGTCAGCGAATATGTAAAAAACAATGGTAATGATAGATTGAGAACTCTTAATTACAAAACTTTTTATATAATACTCTTAATATTATTTTTTTTTATATTATTTATTTATAAATTTACTTTTTATTATATATATTTATTTATAAACTTATTACATAAAAAAATTATATTTTTCCACCTTCTCTGCAGATGGCAACAATAGAAGAAAAAAAAAATCATCTCCATAGTTGGCAACAGTAATTGAAAAAAAATATGGTTCTATAATATTATTATAAATGAAAATATGTTAAAAGAAATTGTATATTTGTAAAATCTAATTTATATCTAAATAATCTAATTGAGGCTAATCATTTATTTTTTTTCTATCTTTATTACATAACTTTTCTTTACTATTGTGTCTAAAATATATTAGATTATGAAATAAAATTAGTTTATAACACTACAAGAAAATCATAAAATAGAAACCAATTTTTAGAAACAAAAAATAATTAATTGTTATAGTGATTAAATTAGAAACAATTTTAGAGACTAAAAAAATTTGATTTCTAAATTAGTTTCTATTATAGTTAAATGGTTTTTAAATTGGTATCTAATTAGCAACCAAAGTTTTTGTTACCAAATTTAGAATCTAAATAATTGGTAGTTAAAACTTTGGTAACGAATTAGATATCAATTTAGAAACTATTTAATCATAATAGAAACTAATTTAGAAACCATATTCTTTTTTAGTCTCTAATTTAATCACTATAACAACTAATTATTTTTTTTTTTTAAAAATTGATTTATATTTTATAATTCTAATGTAAAGTAGTTTGAAACTCGTAATTTATCAGTTATAAATTAATAAATTAGTTTATTAAACTAAAAATATATGGTAGAATTAATTAATAAATTTAAAATAATATAAAATAAATACGTATTTTTTTTAGATGAAAATATTGTAAATATATAATTTTAAAGTCTTAAAAATAATTAGATTTTCGTGTTTACAATTTTTTTTATGTTTGTCCAGAAACTATTGCAGGGTCTGTTCCCAGCTGGCCGGATCTCTTACTTTAGTTACTTTCTTCTCATTATTATTAACCATGTACGCTATGTACCCTCTGCAATACATACAGTAACACAGTACAGTACCAAACTCTTTTCTTTTCTTCTTTTTTTGGTTTTAACTTTATCATTTTCTATCCTAATTTGTTCAACACTTTTAGCCTCAAGGTAATATCTTTCTAGGTTCAGAATTTAAGGCCACACATTTAATTAATCATACCTTCAGTTGAAATTTTTCACATTATGCCAAATCTCATGTTTTCATATATAGAACCATCACCATGCAAAAAGTTTTATTTTTTATTAAAACGTTTGATTCATCAGTATAAGAAAATTATTAAATAATTATTTTTTTATATTAATTAAATTAAATATTATTTTAAAAGCTAAACAAATTATTAATATCTAAATTAATTTTTATTGTTGATAAATATTTTTTAAACTGATATCTAATTAATTACTAAAATTTTAGTTATTAATTTTAAATTTTAAATAATTAATAAATAATTAAATAATAATTTAAAAATTATTTATTAATAATAAAAAATATATACAAATATTTTTAAATTTTTAAAATAGTATTTAATTTGATTAATATAGTAATTAATTATTATTTTTATATAAAATTAGTTTTTATTTTATAATTTTCTTATAGTATATAAATATTTAAATCAAAGATGATTTTATTATCAGCTTTGAAAATCTTAAAACACTTTGTAACATGATGAAAATTCACTTGCCCTTTTCAAAAAAATTCATAGAGTAGTGATAATCAGCTAGTAAAAAAAGAGGTGGATAAAGAGAGAGACTATAAGGGAAAAATATACATATTTAACATATAAGTGAGGATTGATTATTGTGAAGTGAGTCCACAATTTAACTCTAATTTTTTTTTATCTATTTCTACCTTTTTCTCTATTTTTTTCTTTTTATTTTTTAATTCCTTTTTCAATCAACACTTTATTTTCTCTTAAATCTATTATGTTTCTCTCTAAATAAATTACTAATGTTCATCTCATTTAACCTTAATATTTGAGAGATAGAATATATGTAAACAACAAACATAAAATAATAGTTATGATAAATTATATAAAAAAAATTATAGGGAAAATACATAAAAAAAATGAAATGAGGAAATAGTGTAGAACATGGGAGTTTTGATGTTTCAAATCTATGCTGAAGGTTGAAGTTGTGCTGCTTTTGGTTTGGGTTTAGTCTAGGGTGTTTAGAATCTTTGTAAAGATCTTTCCTAGTCGGACACAAGCTTGCTCAATTTGTTTTAAAAGAGAAAAATGTTTTTCTAAGCAAAGAGAAAAACAACCGGTGGAATTCTCGAAATAATCGATTGCTTGTCACTTGGCTTGTTTGAAGGTTTTAAAACTGTTTTTGACTTGGTTAAGTAATTGCCTAACCAATTCAACCGGTTAAAATGACTTTTCAACCGACTGATTATGACATTTCATAACAGCTTTTTGAAAACCTGTTAATCTATTTTGGATGTGAATCAAAATTGTTTTGGCTCATAAATGTTGCCTAGAACGGCTAGTTTTATGTGCTATAAATATGGTTTTTCTTTTAAAACAAAAAAACAGAAGTTTTATATCAAACACAGTGAGATTGAGATTGGTTTTGAAAGAAGTTTTCCAAAAATTTTGCAAGATTGCTTAATAGTTGTGCACTGGTTCAAGGTCTGATCATATGAGCTTTTTGATTCCTGTAAACTCAAGTGTAATTTGTTTCTTTCATGATTCTTGTTATTGTTCTTTCATAAACTTGTAAGTGTGTGGAAATCCTTTGAAGTCAGAGGTTGTTCTGGCTAAAGGTGTGTGTTTGCAAAGAGGGTAAGTGGTTCTTGTGGTTTCAAGAGCACCTCTTTGTGATTGTGTAATTTGTATTCTGTGAGTGATTACTAGTGGAACCCAATGGTTGTTCTAGGAACTGGATGTAGCTCAAGATTGAGTGAACCAGTATAAAATTGGGTGAGTAAATCTCTCTCTCACTCCTTATAATTGTTTGTTTTAATTATGCTTTTCCTGCTGCTATAAACAATCGGTAATGAAGTTTCAACTGATTGAAATTCTGCAAACAGTTTCTTAATCATTGTTTGATTGGTTAATCTGTGAATTGTGTTAAATCTTTATTCTTATTCAATCTTTATGAAAATCTTTGACAAACAATTCACCCTCATCCCCTCTTGTTTAAGTCATTAATTCTAACAAATAGTTGGTATACATATATGTTCTGGCTAACTATAGTTTTCTGAACATTAGGTTATTTTTTTCTTCACATGAATTAGTCCAAAATAAATTTTTGATCTCTTTTGTTCTTTATTTTTCTTATTTATAGATAATTTTTCTCTTTTTTGTGAGAATTTCTTAATTAACTAATGGGAATTGTGTTTCTTAATCGTCTGTCCTCCCTTTCCTTTAATTATTGTGCGTTTAATAGAAAAGTAAACCATGTTTTCGCATTTCCCAATATTTTGGGCGAGATCTAAAAGTGGGTATTATTTTCAGTTCGAAGGGCACTCAAGTTGCCCTATTGTCGTGTACTCCTCACCCTCAGATTTTGTTCATCCACTCCCTAGGTTTTTATTCAAGCAAAGTCTCTTAGGTCATGGGCCTCCTTAAAATCGAATAGGCTCAGTACGACACACACCCTCCAACCTTGAGCCGAGAAGGCATAAAGACTTACCAACGTGGCGATTTAAATGAGACACGTGTCAACTCTTGAGCGATTTCACGATTTTAACACTTTCGAAATGCTATATAACTCCTTGTAACCTCTCATAATGTCTCTTAACTTACTTTTACTCTAAAAAAACACTTGCACTTTACTAGATTCTCTTTGTTTCTTTCTTTCACAAACCCATTTCAGTCTCTTATGTTTAGGTGTGTTGATCCCTTCTCTTTTGTGTTTCTGGGTTTCTTATGAATATATTGTTTGTTTTTGTTCTTCTTGTTTTCGAAAAAACTTTGTTGAACTAATCGATTATCTTAGAAGGGAACTCTTTTGATGTTTTTTTGTAGTGGATACTTTTCGAAAAATAGAAACTTTGTAATGGATTATGCTTCGATGTACCCACGACAAGAGATGATCTTTTGGAAGAAACCATTGTTTACACTACTAGGTTAAAGCTCTGAGAACTAAGGGAATCTCAAGCTCTTAGTAAGACTTGACAAAACTAGGTAAAGGTTCAATTGTGGAACGAAGGGGAGCTAGTGTGAGCTGATGAGAGTGCTAACAATGATGGTCTCTTCTACTTTATGTATGATACTTTGTTTATTAAGTTATGTTTACGTTTATAGTTATGGATGATTCAAAAAGAAATTATAACAATAATGAATGTCTCCCCAACCCAATTGCACCCCAATACCTAAGCTTTTATTTAAACATTTAGTATTATGTGTTATCACTTTGGTGTTCCGCCTCTGTTGATTTGAGTTGATTTTAGGATTTCACATTTTATGCATTACTCTTTTGTTTATGATTTTGGATTCGCAATTATGGTGATAAGCTCAAAGAATATTTCCATTGGACACAGACTTAACCAAGTGGTTAAGTAAGTGTGAAGGTTCTCTTCTAGAAAGTAAAAGAGAAAACCCAATATAAGGTGATCATGATTGCAGAATTAAAGAGCATAAAATGAAGCAGAGAATGAAGATGATGACCGAATGGTAAAGGACATAAATAAAAACATAAATAGAAATGGAATTTGCACAAATGAAGAAAAGATAAAAGATGAAGAGAAAGGAAAGCTTATGGAAAATGTAGCAAGGAATCATGCCACTTGAAATGGTGGGAGGTTCCAAGATGAGTGGTGAGGAGCCGCCATTTGAGGTGCACTACTCTCAAGATAAGACCCAAAATTCTAGAGTACTCAGACTCACTAAACATTTATGCAGAGTTTCTCTTCAATTCAAAATTCAATGTGTCATTACATGAGGCAATGCACCATATTTATAGGAGATGGGTGCCTTGATGGGCAAGATGATAGGAGAGAGGGAAAGGGAGAGGAGATGCCGGCCTAGGGTTTGACTCTAGGTTAATGTCACCCCCTTAGGTCTAGTTTCTAGAAACTAGGTTAAAACCCCTAATCCTAGGTGCATTGTCATGAAATGTGGGCTTTGACACAAGCCTAAAATATACTAAGTGCACCCTACTCTAGCTTATTCTTCTAATTGGACCCCCAAAGTGAGCCCAATTTATTTACATAAACTTGTCTTGTGAAAAAACTAAAAGGAAGAACATCTGATAATCATATTGCCAAGGCCTTCCCAAAAGCACATGTGTGGCTTCAATTGGCATAACATCACATAAATTTCATCTTTATATTTTTCAATGGAAAATGTTATGAGGACTTGTTTATTAACCATTATTTCACCCTCTTCACTAAGCCATTGTAATTTATAGGGCTTTGCATGAGAGATAGTGGGAAATCCAAGTTTTTCCACTACTCTTGTACTTGCCACATTAGCACAACTACCCTCATCTATGATCTGGGAACATAACTTGTTGTTGATAAGGCAGCGGGTGTGGAAAATATTTTCTCTTTGGGTTTCATCAAAAGGTTTTTGAATAGTACCCAACATCCGCATTACTACCAATAAGTCACCTTCACAAGGTATTTCACAATCGTTCTTACTTGGGGATTTTTAAGAGGAAGGGGAACTAACTCTTGATGTTTACAATTATTCCCTCTTTAACCATCATTGTTCTTTTACTTGGACAATTTGCAGCAATGTGCCCAAAACCTAGACATTTAAAACATTTTTTATTTGAGGTTTTGGTGGTTGATTTAGAAGTATAAGGTTTATCTCTATAATCCTTATGATGTGGAATGGTTTCTTTTGATAAATTGGAAAAAGAGTCTTGGTTTTGAAATTTGTTTTTGCCCTTCCAAGATGATTTCTAAAAGCCATCATTATAAGTATTAAAAGAATTTTTCTTCAAAACTTGTGATTCAACCTTGATGGCTAGGTGAACCAATTTTTCCAAAAAAGTACACTTATATAATTCTACAACATCTTATATTTCTCACCGTAATCCACTCACAAATCTAGCAATCATTGACTCTTCACTTTCATGCATATTAATTTTAGTCAAAGTTACTTCCAAATCTTTAAAATACTCGTCTACACTCCTAGATCCTTGATGAAGCCGTTGGAGCTTCAACAAGAGTTCCTTCCTATAATGAGGAGGAACAAACTGCATGTGCATGCATAACTTTAAATCATTCCAAGAGAGCATGGTTGACATCTTGTTTAGCCCAATGTCCATTATAGTTTGATGCCACCATTGCATGGGATAATCCTCAAATTTTGGGGAAGCTAACTTAACCTTTTGGTCCTCTTCGACCTCATACACATTAAAAGTTTGTTTTACCTTAGCTTCCCGTCCTAGATATACATTTGGGTCACTATCTCCATTAAAACTAGGCAAATTTACAAAAGGTAGGGTCTTCTTTAGTTGTTGATGATGACACCTATCTTCATAATTTTGCACTCTCTAATCTTTTTCTTCTACTTGACTTCCATAGTGCATGTAATGTCTTGTAGCTCTTCTAGGCTCCCATCTCCTCTCGCGGTTTTGTCTCGCTTGTGTATCCTCTAGCCTTTCATCCTTTCCATTAATTGTCGCATTTCCTCTTCCTTGTGGGCGAAGCTCCTCTTGGTATCCTCAAGCTCTCCCAAAAGATGTACCTTTTGAGGAGATTGTGGTTTGGAAGATTCCCCTGAAGCATATTTCCTTTTGAGTTGATGCATATTTGCACACAACAAAAATTAAACAATTAGTTTTTAACAACAAATAATGCATTCACTCACGTGTGTCACTCGACTATTTAGTAAAGGGTGGAAAAAAAGGTAGAATCACTCAAGAAATATTTTCAAAAATGCCAAAGGGTCTACACTTGATAGCAATAGTTCAAGTGAAAGAGGTCAAAGTTCTTATCACTTGCTCATGTAAAGAATCCCCGACAAAACTTTTAGAGAATTTAAAGACAATCAAGAAAAATTGAAAGAAAGAAATCTAAATCAAAAAGGAAGTAAGATGATGACAAAACTTAAACATGACAAACAAGAAAAGCACTTATGAAGACTCAAAGAAACTTACTTAAGCTTTTAATTATGAAGGATAATTTTCTTAAAGATTACAAAAGTAAGAAGGATAAAATTCCACAAATGTGAAAACAATTTGACACATAAAAAAGAATCCTCTTAGTACTTTAAAGTTGAAAAGTGAATTGCATTCAAATTATTTTTGTATTTCATTTTGTTTTTATGGATTTAAAATTTCCACATTTTTGACATGCATACTTGTCATTCACTTTCAATTTTCACAAATAGATTGGGATTCAATTCATATGATCACTTGAATTCTTTGTTGGGAACTAAATCAACTACCACTTAAACAAACTCTAATTACTTTTAGTTCTCACAATTAAAAGAAAAATAAGCATAATGGATTTAAAGACTCCTAGAACACTAAGAACATAAGACTCAAGAAAAAAAGGTAAGGTAAAAAAGTTGACACAAAATAATTCAAAAGCAGAATTTAAATTGCTTAATGAATAAAAATGTGGAATTGTAAATGACAAGAATTTAAAGACTGAATTGAAAGGTGCTAAATTGAAAAGCGGAATTTAAATTGTTTAACGATAAAAGCAAAATTAAAATGTGCTAAAATTTAAAGGTAGAAATCAACTCATAAAAGATAAGCATAATTTAAAACCATGCTCTGAATATCACATGATGTGAGTTGATTTTTTTATTGCACATTTTATGGTAGCACTTTGTTTATGAGTTTTGTTTTAAGCAAGATATGGTGAGAAACCCAAAGGAGATTCCCACCGGACACGAACTTAACCAAGTGGTTAAGTAAGTGTGAAGGTTCACTTCTAGAGGGCAAAGAGAGAAACACAATATAAGGTGATGATGATGAAGTGCGAAAATTAAAATGACATAAGATGGAAGGAAGCAAGATGATGACTGAATAAAAGAAATGAAGAACAAATAAGCAAAAGGAAATGGAATTATGGAAGGTGTAATGGAAGAAAGAAAATGAGAGAGATGAGAGGAAGCTTATGGAGTGGAAGATGGATCACACCACTTGGAAGGATGGGAGCTTCCAAGATGAGTGGTGAAAAGCCCCCACTTGAACTGCACTATACTCACAAGATAAGACTCAAGAACCTTTAGGAGACTCGGCTCACTAAACACTCTAACAAAGATTCTTTTCTATTATTCAAAATTCAATGTGTCCAATACATGAGGAAAAACATCATTTATATAGGAGACAGTGACTTGGAGATCAAGATAAAGGGATAGGGGTGTCATTTGTGAGAAACCTTCTAGAAGGTAGGTCAAAGTGGAGTGCCTCCCAAGATAGCCTACATCTTCTAGAAACTAGGTTAAGTGGTGGTTTTGGAAATGGTTATAGAAGCTAGGTGTTTTTGGTGGGTTTGGCACAAGTCTAATATTATACTAAGTATACCTTACCCTAGCTTATTCTTCTATTTCTTACCCCTAAAGTGAGCCCAATTTATTTTACATAAACTTGTCTCCCAATTTATTTTATATAAACTTGTCTTGTGAAAAGACTAGAAGGAAGAACAAATGATATTCTAGTTCATGTTTGGTTTTTTTTCTGCTGAGCCTTTTATGAGGCCTCGTGGGGTCTGGTTTTGTATGTTGAGATGGATGACCCAGTTGTGAAGTGTCTGTTGTGTCCTTGGTCATTTGCTTGTTGAGTTGGGTTGTATTATGTGGTAAGGTCAAAGCACTCGTAAGAATTCCTCGACCATCGTCCTTTTTTCGTTTGCAACCTTCATTTCAGCCCCTGAAGGAGTATCCTATTTGCCGCCTCGACTTGTCCATTTGTCTGGAGGTACTCTACTGAAGAGAAAATTTTCCTTGCGCCGATTTCCCGACACATTTGACCCATCGACTTGTTGGCAAACTGAGTTCCATTGTCAGAAATTAAGAGTTTAGGGGCGCCAAATTTGTAGATGACATTTTTCCATAGGAAATTCTGAATCTTTTGGGTAGAGATAATCGCCAAAGGCTTGGCCTCAATCCACTTGGAGTAGTGCTCTACTAAAAACTTTAGTTAGCACCTAGCTAATGGGAAAGATCCCAAGATATCAATTCCCCAAGTGTGGAAAGGTCAAGGACTGAGGATTAAATGTAGTTCTTCGGGGGAAGCCCGATGCCAATTGGCATGTCGTTGGCACTGCTTAAATGTTTTTGGCGTAAGCCATGCTTTCTTCCTTCATGGTCGCCCAGTAGTAGCCAGTTCAGATGGCTTTAAGGGATAAAGCTCAGCCCCCAAAGTGACTTCCACACATCCCTTCATGTAGCTCGGTCATAACCATTTTAGCTTGTTCTTCATCTATGCATTTGAGTACTAGGTGGACGAACCTGTATCGAAACAAGTATTCGTCTATCAGGTGAATTTGTTGGCGTTGCAAGGTAGTTCTTTAACAACTTGCCTATTCAACGGTAAGATGTCGTCGACCATGAAACATACATATGGTATCATTCATCTTTTCTTTTCTCAGATGTGAAATATTTCTAAAACTTCATTCTATGAGCTTCCCACAGTTACTCTCGGTGTTCTGAAGGTCTCTTGTATCATAGGGTGGTGAGACTCTCCCTTAGTGGAACTGGTCAACTTGGAGAGTAAATGGACTCTATAACTTTGGCTCTTGGGCACATGCGCTAGCTCGAAAGAAATGAATAAATCAACGAGAGTTTTTACATTACTAAGATACAATTCAATATGCGAATCTTTAACCTGAAACCTGCCAATTACCTCTCACCACTAACTGTGAATCACTCTTTATGATAAGTTGTGATATGCCCATCTCTCTGCGAGCAACATTCCGGCTATGACCGCTTCATATTCTGCTTGGTTGTTTATTTCCTTGAAAGAGAATCGAAATGATTGTTCTAAAATCAGGTCATTTGGTCCTTCTAAAATTATTCTGGCTCCACAGCCATTTGTGTTAGAAGCTCCATCATCCGAGAGGACCCATTCAATTGACTTTGGGCGAAGATGATGTAGTGGTAGGGGTGAGTTTTGGGATGAAGTCTTCTAATACTTGACCTTTGATAGGTCCACGCGATTCGTATTGAGTATCAAACTCTGAAAGCTCGATTGCCCACTTTATCATTCTCCTTGCTACATCTGTTTTGCCCAAGACTTGTTGAATGGGAAGGTCAGTCATAACCATTACCTAACAGCTCTGAAAATATTGCCTCAATCGCCGGGCAGTGAATACAATTGTCAATGTTGTTTTCTCAATTGATTGATACCGCATTTCCACTTCCTGTAAGACTTTGCTCACATAGTAGATTGGTTTATGCCTTTCCTCCGCATCCTGGACGAGGATCGAGCTAATGGCTCAGTCGGTTACCGAGAAGTATAGTCATATAGGTATCATGGCTTGGGCTTACTGAGGATCTGTGAGTGTGTGAGGTATTACTTTAACTTGATAAAATCTTATTCACATTGTTATGACCAAACAAAACTACCATTCTTCTACAAACATTGAAATTAAGGGAAACCCTTTGCTCTTCTAGTAGATAAGAACCATGATAGGGCCATTATATGACCGGTTAACCGTTGAGCTTCTTTCACTTTTTATATCAATAATCGTCGAACACTTTGTCAGGTTCGCCTCGATTCCTCTTTCGGTCAGTAAGAAATCGAGGAACTTACCTGCTCGGACATTAAACACACATATTTCAGGGTTGAGTTTCAGGCGATGTTATCTAATGGTCTTGAAAAGTTTCTCTAATTCTTGGCAATGGTTTGCAGGTAGTTTTTGAGATTACCACTACCTATGCCTACACATTTCGTCCAAGCATGGGTAAAGGATTCTATCCATCAATCTCATGTGTTCTTCAAGTCAAAAGACATGACTTTGTAACAATAGTTGGTTGTCTCGGCCATAAATGAGGTTTTCTCCTCGTCCATGGGATGCATCCTTATCTGGTTATATCGAGAAAATGCGTCCATGAAACGAAGGAGGCCACAACCCGATGTGTTGTCTACCAATAGGTCTAGACACATCTTCCACTTTCTGCTTGAATTTTTAACGAAAACGACATTAGTCAGCCATTAAGGATATTGAATTTCCTGGATGGTGACACGTGTTTTTATCACTAAATGTGTGCCTCCTTTGCATGACTAGTTTTGCCTGAGCATCAAGGTTGAATTGATGACATAAGTAGTTAGGATCAATGTCAGGCATGTCCGAGACGGTTCAAGGAAAAGCACTTCTTTTCAAGGTCAAGACATCATTCAACTCCTCTTCCTCTTTTGTGTTCAAGGATGTTCCGATGTGAATTTTTTTCCCTTCCAAAATTATCTCCCGAGTGTTACCAACGGGTTTGGGGCACCTATCATTTCGCTCTTCGCGTGGATTTTCCTCTAAACTTGTGTCTGGCTCAAATGTGGCAATAATATATGTTCCGCGATGAATCTTTAGGCTATTTTCATAACACTTTCTTGCCATCTTCTGATCACCTTTCAGAGTTACAATCTCCCTTTCCCGAGAGGAAAACTTTATTTTTAGAGGGGAAGTGGACACCACCACCCCTAAGCTTATTCAAAGATGGTCGTCCAAGCAACAATTATATGAAGAAGAGACATCCACTACTATGTACCTTATCAGAATGGTGTTCGTCGTCCTTCCATCTGAAAAGGTGGTTCGGAGTTCTAAATGGCCTCAAACTTCCACTTGCTCTCTCGAGAAACCGACCAGAGTCCCATCAAAAGGCTTCAATTGATCATGTGGTATGTTTAAGCCCAGGAAAGTCTCTAAGAACATGACATCTGTCAAATTTCCCTAATCGATCAGGATTTGGTCCACGTTGTGACCAATGGCGATAACAGATATCACAATTGGGTTATCTTCTACATCTTTGAGGTTAGCAACCGAGAAACTGATATAGGGAATCTAAGGCAGTTTTCAAGCCTCTAATGACAACACGACTCTTGCATAGCATTTTCGACTTGATGAAGTGATCCCACCTCTTGAGAACTCACTCGCGATGGTGTTGAAGTCCCCGAGAATTGGGGTCCATGAGCAGGTTCCCTAGGAGCGATGTCCCTTCCCGGTGTAGTATGTTTTTGCTCGCTAGATTCTTGCAAATATTTTTATAGGATTCCTTCGCCCGATAACTGAGCTAACTGTATTGCCAGCATATAACAACTTTATGTGTCGTGACTATGTGCTCGATGAAATTCACACCAAGCTTCCCAGTGGTGCCCCAATTGTCGTTCGATTCTTCTGGGAAATTTAGTTTGTTTGAGACTTCAGGGTACCTTAGAAGTTGCCTTCGGGAAACGTTCATGGGGGACATTAAGGGCCACCTCCTTTCGTTATCTTGGAGGGTGACATATGGAACGTAACGCCACTCGAACTTTCTTCCTCCCTGTGCCTTTGTAGGTTTCTTGCTCTCGGTTCTGTTATACCCGGTGCGTGTCCGTTTCTCCTCGTCTCTTTTCCTCCTCAAGGCTTCCTCGGCCTCCACAAAGGTTGAGGAACACTTTCTGACCTAAGCCATCGATTTTGCTCGACTCATGAGTAATGATTCGCTAAATGGGTTAACACACAAACCTCTCACAAATGCATCTACCATCATCTCCTCATTGGGTTGTTGGATCCGTATAAAAACCTCGCAAAAACGATTGATACGGATCCAACAACCCAATGAACAAGCTGAAGGGCACCCCTTGCTCTATGTCAAACAAATTCGTCATTCGAGGAGGTTTTATCTTGTTGGCGAGAGAATTGTCCCTCAAATATTCTCGCAAAAGTGCAGAATGATGTGATGGTGCCATCAGGAATATCGTTGATTCATTGGAGAGCGGTTATGACCCTCTTGATATCAACATTTTCCTTGGGTTCCTCATCGTGTTGTGCCCAATAAATCTTCTCTAATGTAATATTGGTGTAGGAACAACTTTTATCTGCCCCACGGTGGGTGTCAATTTTTTCTAACTCACTATAGTTTTATGGAAATTAGGGTTTTCTTTTCCTCACATGAACGAGCCCAAATAAATTTTCAATCCTCTTTTATTCTTTAATTTTCTTGCTTATAGATAATTTCTCTTTTTTTTCTGAGAATTTCTCAATTAACTAATTGGAATCGTGTTTCTCAACCATCTTTCCTCCCTTTTCATTAGTTATTGCATGTTTAATAAGAAAATAAACCATGTTTTTGCATTTCCCGATATTTAGGCGTAATTTGAAGGTGATATTAATTTCAGTTCGAAGGGCACTTGGGTCGTCCTACTTCCATGCTCTTCGTTCTCGAATTTTGTTTGTCTATTCCCTATATTTTTATTCAAGCAAAGTCTTTTAAGTCATAGACCTCCTTAATATCGAATAAATAGAAGACAACATAATCTATAATAGTCCAAAAATAATGAGTGTATATTAAGTAATTTTTGTCTTCATGATAAAAAAAAATTACTTAAGAACTAGTTAATGTGACTTTGTCCCACCAAAAGACTTTTGATTTGAGATTAAAGTATTATAGCTAAGTGTTTAAGTTGTATTTTACAAGTTCCACTATAAAAAATAATAAATTAGCAACAAAAGTGTGGGATAGAATGGAATGTTATTGGAGCAGACTTAAACTACTCTACCGAGACATAAATAATTTAAATTTATTTTTAATGAGTTAAAGAATATAGTTATTATAAAATTTATTTATTTTATTATGTAAAGAATTTACATTAGTTTAATAGACGGTTTATTCTAAAACAAAAGTTAAAATAAAAATAAAAAAGTTACATTGAAACTAGAATAAAAAAAATAAAAAATTAATATGTTAGAGTTTTTATAGCCCTAATCAACTATAATCTTATTTAATTTTAATATTTATATTTATTTAAATTAATATTATTTTAATCAATATTATATTTTTTTGAATATTTATTTAAGTTAATATCAATGTATGAATTAAATTATTGTTAATCTTACAAATTTGTGTGTTCTTGAAAACTAAAATATGTACTGTAGATCATGTTTAACGAAAGATGAAAAACATTGATTTTAACATCATTAATTAATTTGAGTTTCTTTGATATATATATATATATATATATATAATAATAATAATAATAATAATAATAATTATCATTAGATGACAAAAGTAAATGTCAAGAATAAATTCACCAACACATTTCAATTTCTCTTGCCAGAATTTTTGGTTTTCTTGTCAAAGATTTCTGCCTCCTCTCCTTTGGAGTTAATTTTATTGTCATCAACAACGTATAAATGCTTATTATTCCAAGTTGTATTGGTAGGTGGTGGCGACAATAATGGTTAAGAAACTCTCATCATTTCATGTTTCTAACATGAGAGATACTTTCTCAAATGTCAATGTTTTTATGGTTGTGTGCATAACTTACCTAATTTTAATTTTTTTTATAACAAAATAATACATAGAATCGGCCAAACTGGTACCACATCAATAATTGATATAGCATCGATTAAGCTGAAAATATATTGATTTAACATTCAAAATCAATATTAATAAATTAACATTCATATTTTTAGAATTCATTCTATATACTACACAAATCCAACATTATTTATTAGATAAACGATAAAAGTAACTTTTCTTATATTTTCCAACAGTGTAACTTTGTAATGAATATTTTTTCCAATCGATCTTCATGTGTTTGAAATAAATATTTTCAAATTTTTAATAATTTTTTTAGATTATTATATTATTATTCAATTAGCACTCTAACAAATCCTTAAGATCCCAATTACATAGCAAATTGTTCATATTCCCCAAAGAAACCTAATTATAACAGTAGAGTAAAACGATTTCTTTTGGTTGCCGTGGATGCATGCCTCGGTTGGATGACGTGTTTTTAGAAAATAAAACTAACACTTGATAATATAATTTAAAGCTGCTATCACATATATTATGAAAGTCCCAACAATTTATATATGTTGTATTAATTTGCTATTTTATATAAATATAAACTTATTATTAATAATTGACCTGGTATAATAATCTTTGAATTCCTAGTTCTTATTTCATGTTTTTTAGGGTTTTTCTATTATTTTTATATTATTTATCCTTTTATTTACTGGATGTATTTGTTTTTTCTATATGGATATGTCTTTTTTAATATATTTTTTATTGGTCATTAGTTTTAATATTTAAAAATTAAAAAATATTATTGTTGACTAATCTAAATTATTGATTGATATATGTTAATCTATAATTATATCGAATTATAAAACTAATACAATAATCTTCATTAATACCTATTCATCAAATATATTATGATGATTCCATTTTTCTTAGGTTTTGTTTAGACTAGAGGGATGAGGAAGTGAAAAGTTTAAGGTGTGAGAGTGAAAGTCCGAAGAAAATGAATTACTTTTTTCATACTTTTTTTTCAAATCTTCACACTTTCAATTTCTTACCGCCTTAACTTTTTGACTTTTCAATTCAAACAATCACTTAATTTTTAAATTAAATATTAAAATAATAGTTTATATATAGAGCATGATTAATTATAACAGTTAATATTTTAATGCATATGTAAATACTGTAATTATTGGCATGCAATGAAATATCCGGTGGGTTTAATTAGTTTGAAGTGATCCTCCTCCGTTTTGGGTTGGAAGACTGGTTATCCGACAGTATTCTGATCACAACAGTGATATTTGACTTACTTGAGTATCTTCAGCCACTACTGAACAAAGTATTTATTTAAGTTAGGTTCGTCTGAACACCAAATGGAAAATAATTGCAAGATAATGTTTTTGGATTTCCTTGTGAAGTCTTAAGACCACAGATTTTAAGTGCTGAGCAGGAGGCACAAATTTGCAGAAGAAAAGTCTGTGATTGATTTAAGTAGGGTGGGACTATGGGTTATTTAGAACAATGTATTTTGGTTAAAGACGAGATAATCTTTGTGATAACATATCGGTTAATTGTTTCAGATTATAATTAGTAAAAACAAAAGCTTTAAACATAAATTTATGTCGTCCACTTAAAAATAATTCTTTTAAATTATAATTAATAAAAATAGGAGTAGAAATAATCTTTTTATGGTCTGTGAGAAATGAGAGTTTTAACTCCGTTTAAAGAAAACACAAAAAAATATCAAGATAATAAAATATAAAAGAACACGAAAAATGAAAACAGTTTTGAATTTCTAATTTTTTAAGAGCAAATTTGGAAGAAAATTATATATATATATATATATATATATGTATGTATATAAATATAATTATTTATAGTTTAATTCAGTTATCTTATTCTATTTTAAACATTATTCATTTTTATTTAAAATAAAATTAAACAATTAAATATAATATAAAATAATATTTAAAAAATAAAAATGTTAAAAAAATTTACGTTAAAAAATATATAATAATTATTAATTAATTAATTATAATAATTAATAATTATTATAAAATTATAATTATTATTAATAATAATAAATATTTTTTATAATAAAATAAATAAATTTATATAATATTTATATTAATTATAAAAAATAAAGATAAAAAATAATAATTTTATTTAATATAAAAATAAGTTTTTATCAAATATTTATAATGATAAATATTTAAATATTTTTTTATCAAATTTTATATCATTTTGTATTTTTTCAAAATTTAGTTCTAATATATTACCAAAAATAGTATTTCACTGAAAATAATATTTTAATTAAAATATAATTATGATTTATAATTTATAGATAAATCCATTAAATTAATTTTAATACTTTTTAAATAGAAATGTAAATTTATAAACTTATCAATTAAAGAAATACAACTTTAATTTATCCATCATATCACATCACTCACCAACTTTTATAAATTTTTACTACATTTTCTACTCTATTTATCATAATTCAAACAACCTTACTTTTATCACACATTCCTTTCAAATCATCTCAAATTCACTCCCTCAAATCCAGAATCTAATCGAAAAACACTATTCACTTGCGAAAGTGTATTGATATCTTTACTTTAGATCTATTGATGTATACATAAGAGTAAGGGATATATCAATATAAATAGTGTTTTCGAAATCCCTCGTCACTTGCGAAGAATTTTGTGGAAAATCACATAAACAGGTGTGCTTTTCCCATTTTAACGTTATTTTTGTTTTTAATAAAAATGTCAAATTACTTCTTATTTTTATTGTAGGTTAATAAAGATAACCTAATATAATACAAATAAAATAATATTAAACAATATTAAAATTATTCAAATATAAATATTAAATATTACATAAATTTAACTAACACAAATATTTAATGATATTATTAATTAAATTAAATAATAATAAAATTTTAATATAACACAAAGATATATAATTATTTATAAAAAATAAATTATATAATAATAATAATTATTATAAATATAATAATATTATTTACATTTAATACAAAACTATATTTTTTAAATTTATAAATATTTAAATTATTTATTTCTATATAACAATTTACTACTTTTACATGTAATAATTTTACATCCACATATTTTTTTTCAAGTAACTTATATTTTATCCAAAAATAATTATTTAACGTATCGGAAATAATTTATAAAATTTTAATTAACTCAAATTAACACAAAAATACATCATATTTTATTATTCAAATATTTTTTAAAACAAAGATAAATTTATAATCTTATATTTTACATTTTTGAAAAAATTACAAAATTCGTTTACAACCTTCACATCACTCACAAACTCACACATCTACTTTAACATACCTAAATCCAAACATACTCACTTTCTTCGTACTTTTCTCTCAAATATTTACATATGGTATAATTACCTTATTCGTCCCTACATTTAGGGTCAATATTCAATTTAGTATAATGGTATTTTAAAAAAAACAAATTTGTCCTTATGTTTTTTAAAATGTATTCAAATTGGTCATTTCTGTTAAGTCGCATCTTACTGCATCAAGTGCAACTTATGTGGCAGAGAGATGTGAGGTGTCAAGTGGCGTGGATTGAGAAGCTACAACCCCAAAGGCTTTATCGCCCCACAGTCAAACAAGACTTTGAAGATACTTCCTTAGAAGTTGAAACCCCAAAGGCTCCATCTCCTCAACCGTGTTGCAAATCCATCTGTTGAACTTCATATAAAGAGCAATTGTTGGAATGAAGAACTATGACCATTCATTAGTGTCATCATCAGCTTGTCTTAGAAATTTATGCAATTGAGTACAATGGAAGCGATAGCTTTGAGGGAACCCTAGAATGCAAAACTCGTCAGAGTATGTTCTTTGTGTTCCTTCTTTTAATTTAAATCTCATGTCTATTAGTAAGATAACCAGTTCACTAAATTGTTGTGTCGTTTTTACTCCACATGGTTGAGTTTTACAGGACTTGGCTACGGGGAGGATGATTGGCTCGGGTAAACAACACGCAGGCTTATACTACATGTCCCCTCTTCCAAACCAAGCCCACACATCTCAAATATCGACCGACCCTAATTTATGGCACAAGCGCCTCTGACATCCTTCTCCAGCGTGTCTACAACTTGTATCTTCCTTACTACCTATCCCTATCAGTAAAAATCTCATTCCCATTCATAATAATTGTAGTATTTGTCCCAAAGCTAAACAGACAAGGCTACCATTTCCTTTAAGC